>JAEEGL012925142.1_pt1 | contig 66343 bp, 57 predicted proteins | sample 9134231 | NCBI WGS metagenome assembly JAEEGL01 (sample SAMN16246548, study PRJNA631951) | gut metagenome | biome: gut microbiome; feature: rumen; material: fiber-attached | host: Bos | place: Iran: Karaj | collected 2018-10
ACTGAGAACAAGCCGTCGATGGCTCCAGTTGGTGCTGTTGGTGCTGTTAACGTGGTGAAGCTCACTTCAGAGCCATAGGCCGTTCCAACGCTATTCTTGGCATATGCTCTAACGTAATAGGTAGTGTTAGCGGTTAAGCCAATCATGTTCACAGTGTAACTGCCTGTTCCCGTTCCGCTGCTTGCAAGACTGCTGCTCGTGGTGGGATTGTGGCTCGTGCTCCAACAGATCCCGCGCTCGGTCACCTCGGTGTTGCCTGACGAGGTAACGTTTCCGCCACCTGTCGCCGTTGTTTGCGTGATGTTCGTTATTTCAGTGGTAATCACCGTCGGAACAATCTCATTCTGCAACGTAGTGAAGCTCTCCTCTGAGCCATAGACAGGGTCTGAGCTGTTCTTTGCCTTTGCATAAGCTCTAACATAATACGTTGTGCCTGCAGTCAAGCCCGTCATGTTCACCGTGAAACTGCCTGTTCCCGTTCCGCTACTCGCATGGTTGCCACTCGTCGTGGGATTGTGGCTCGTACTCCAACAGATTCCCCGCTCGGTCACATCGGCGTTGCCTGACGAGGTAACGTTTCCGCCACCAGTCGCCGTGGTTTGGGTGATGTCCGTCACTTCTAAAGTGGTCACCTCTGGAAGACTTCCCGTCAACAAAGTTATGAAGGTCTTTTGAGAACCATAGACTGTACCCACCCTGTTGGTGGCGAAGGCTTTCACATAATAACGGGTATCATCAGCCAAACCCGTCAAAGTGCCTTCGAAGGCTCCCATGCCTTCACCGCAAAGTAACACACTGTCGGCCATGGTGGGATTCTCATGAAGCGCATAGCAGAAACCTCGGGACGTCACCTCAGCTCCTCCGTCAGCACTCACCTCACCGTGACAGATAGCACTGGTGTAACTCACTTCCGTGATGGAGTCCGTCTCCACCGTGGGGACCAGCAAGGCTGTCATGGTGAAGCGTTTCGCTTCGGTCTTGTAGGTGTCGAAACGGTTCCAGACCACATAGCGATAGTAATAGCCTTTTCCGTCGGCCAAGCTGTCCACTTCGACCTCGAACTGTTTCTTGTCGATGACCTGTTCCTCGCCATAACGCACGCCGTCGCTGAACTCCTTGTCGGTGCCCAGCTCCACCACCGAGCCTATCTTGCCCGGGTAATCCACCTCCCAACGGAACACGGCTCGCTCGGCATACACCTCCACCGTGTCGTTCAACACCGAAGGCTCTCGGCCCTCAAAATTCGAGTCCTTATGGCAACTCGCCAGGAAACATCCTAGTATCAGTATAAAAAGGAATAAAAGCTTTCTCATCATTATTATCTCAAGTTTCAATTCTGGTTGGTTTGCTTCGTCGCTACGCTCCTCGCAATGACGTACCCGACCAAAGGCTACCGAGCTTTAAGCCCTAACTGGCTATCTCTATATTAACTTCGTTGAATGCTTCGCATTTCTAAATTCTCAATTCTGGTTGGTTTGCTTCGTCGCTGCGCTCCTCGCAATGACGTACCCGACCAAAGGCTACCGAGCTTTAAGCCCTAACGGGCTATCTCTAAATTCTAAATTCTAAATTCTAAATTCACCTAAAACGTCATTCCCACTCCAATCTTCGCTTCCATCGTCTTGAAGTTCGTCGTCACAAGGTCGAGGCTGAAAGTGAAGCTTCCAAAGACGAGTTGGGCACCCGCCGAGGCATCTACACCCTTCACACAGTCGCTCGACGAACGAACCAACGTGTCGTCAACCGTCCAAAGACTACACTCCCTCATGCCATAACCAATGCCAACCCGTGCATATAAAGGATCAGCTACCTTAATCAAAACGCCACCCATCACTGAGATACGGGTACGCTCCACCTCACCAGAATATACGGGGTACTCCCCTTCTACATAACCATCGGCATCGCATTCCAGCTTGGCATCCAAGGCTTTGAAGTTAAAGTTGCTCATGGCCGTCAAAAACCATCCCACCTTGCCTAACATCCCGAATCCAGAGCCAAACGACAGCTGAGGTGCGGGACTATAGGCCATGTTGATTGTCGCAAAATAGCGTTTATGAGCCTTGTTCGCCGCCGGCAAAGCTTGAGGATCAGCAGGCTTCACGGGTTCGTCAACTGTGGTAACGGGTTTGTTGCTGCCATCGGCTTGAAGGGTTTCCTCCAAGTACAAGGTCTTGTTCTCTTCAATGACGATGCTCTTGGTGAGTGGCAGCCAGCCTTTCTTTTCAACACGAACACTATGCTGACCGACCATGATACTGTTGAGCTGCATCGGGGTCTCACCCACACGTTTGCCATCGATGATCAGCGTGGCATCAGCAGGCGTGGTGCTGACCACCAAGCGTCCGACAATGGGCTTAGGAGCCTCCAACTGGAACGTCTGTCCCGACATTTCCGCAGTGACGGTCATGCGTTGCACGGTCTTCTGATGGTTCTCCTGGCGGCATTCCACCGTGTAGTTACCCGCCACCAACTCGCCAGTCCAGCTACGTACACCTTTCCTCTCACCATTCACCCAGATCTCGGCATCAGCATCGACTTGTAGGGTCACCGTGGCGAAGTTGACATTGAGATCCACATGCACCGTGCTGGTCTCAGCATCAGTGACGGTCACCGTCTGTTCAAAAGGTTTGTATTTCGGGTGCACCACACGAACCTTATGCTGTCCGCTAGCAAGCCGCATCGCACTACGCAAGGCCTCCGTGCCGTTGGCATTGTCGATATACACCGACGACTGCGAAAGCAGATTTTGGTCGCCCTCAATCTTCAGGAAACCGTATGCAGGGCGGAGCACCACCTCCACCACTGCCTTGTTGTCGGCATCGTTGACATCCACCTTACCTGCGGAGGCATGGTAGTCGAGAGCTTCGACACGGTACTCGTATCTTCCGAAGTCAACCATCTTCTGGGCCACACCGTCAATTACCGGCCATGGCATTCCATCAACAGTCACCATGGCATCCTTGGGGGTCACCCTGATCACCAAAAACTGTTGCGTCACCGTGGGTCTCACCACTGTCTCCACCTGACCCGAAAGCAACACCATCTCGTAGGTGCGTTCGGCCTCTATTTCCATAGGAAACACATAGTCGCGCAAGACACCGAGTTGAGGATGGAATATCGAGATCCTTCTCAGTCCGTGTGGCACCCACACCCAGATCTCGCTCACCCGCTGTTTCGTGTCAACGATACCCAGCGAGCCTCCTTCAAAAGTGAAGCCTGTCTCCGTAGTCACCACCCGAATCAAGGCGGCCACCTCGCCGTTTTGGTCGATGCGACGGCCCTCGCGACTCGAAGCCGTCATGTCGTTGGGCAAAGCCCTGAACGACTTCACTGCCAAGTTATTCTGCGCGCTCAGCATCATCGCCGAAGCCAGCAGAAAGAAAAGTAACAGATTCCTTTTCATCTTCTATCATCAAAAACGAACCACAATGGGCGTCACCGTCTTAAGGGCGGTCATGCACCTTCCTATAGAGGCACCGATATAGGTCGGGTCACAGATGGTGTAAATCTTGCCTTCCACCTCGATATAGTCACCGGGGACACGTTCGGTGAAGCAGACCGCCGTGGCCAGATGTTCGGGGAAGTTAAGCAGCACCACGTCGAGGCCAAGGAGTTCGCGCACCAGGCAGGAGTAAAGGATGGAACGGTCCTCACAGTCACAATAAGGATAGAAGAAGCTCTCGTCGGCGAACAGGGGACGTTCGTAGCCGAACTGATCCTGGTCGGTGGCATAGGCGAATCCCGTCTGGATGAAGTTGAGCAGGATGTTGGCTGCCTCGGTCTCCGACTTGCCCTCGATGGCCTTGCGCAGCGCTGGGTAAAGATCCTCCTTCACCGTCTCGCTAATCGAAGCCAAGGAATAGAGATGCCATTTGTCGGTCACAGGATAGGAGTTGTAGAAGTCGATGAGGTTACTGTTAGTAGCCACCTTCACGCTCAATTCAGGATAGCGTTTCGAGGTGAACGTACGGTCGTCGGTAGTCAGCACCGACAGCTTGGGTTGCTCGACGTTCAGCGAGAAGGCTTTCTCCTCGGGGAAGGAGTGTTCGTAGATATAGAAGGCATCGTTGCCCAGGTTGGGATCCATGACATAGAAACGTCCGCTGAGGAAGGTGAAGAACTTACGGCGATAGATGACCTCTTCCGATCCGAGCAGGATGCAGAGGCGGCCTTCAGAGCGAGACAGTCTCACCTTGTATCCCGACTGGGTGAGCAGGTACATCTGCATCACCACAGCCTCGTCAGTGCCCTCGCCACAGCTGGCCTCGGCCACTGCCTTGGTCAGCAGGTAATAGGCCCAGTCGCACAAGTTTTTCTCTTTGCGACTCTGCAAGCACTCGGCAATGAGGTTGTCGTAGTACTCGTCAGATAGCTGTTTCCAAGCCTCCGCCACGCTCTTCTCTTTGAGGTCCTTGAGTTTGAGGGAATGCTTGTCCTTGTCAAAATGGATGGCCATGGGGGTGCCGAAGAAGTAGAACGACTGTACCGGCTCGTTAGGACGAGGACGATAAACGATAGGTTCCATCGGTTGCGGGTTTTCGATGGGCTTGGGTACGATGGGTTTTCCCGAGAACGGGATGGGGTCCATCGTCGGACGCTCCTGTGGCTCAGCGACCACCGGCTTAGGCGGCTTCGGCTTTCTTGGGGTAGGCAAGGCAGGTTTCGAATCAAAAGGTTTCCACTCCTCTTCCATGAAACGAGCGTAATCTTCGTTGGCCTGACGGCGGAAGCTCTCGAAATCCTGATGGATACTGTCCCTGAAACGCTGGAAGTCCGACATGGCCTTGCCAAAGTCATCCTCTACTTGGGCTCTCGCCAAGACGACACCCATCAGCGTCATCATGGCTACAAGAAACAATCGTCTGTGCATACCATTCATTTTTTGAAACTGGCTTCAAAGATACGATATTTCCTTTATATTTGCATCCGAAACCACAGCGACATGAAAAAAAACTTTCGACTTCTCATCGTCACCCTCTTTTCGACACTTGCCTTGGGTGCCATGGGACAAGTCAACCCCACCGACAGCACCCATCGCAACAACAGTTTTGATCGTTTCAGACAACAAGTCAACGACGAGTTCGACCTGTTTCGGTTGCAGGCCCAGGAGGAGTTCAACCGTTTCCTGGCCGAGGCCTGGACTGAATACGAATGTTTCATCGGTGAAAGCGGCATCTATAGCAACCCCAAGCCTTCGCAGCTAGCTTCACCTTCCACCAAGGCTGGGAAGTCAAGCACAGCGACTTCCTCCTTTCAGGTGCAGACCATACCCGAGACACAAAGGCGGGATGCTATAGATCCGATACCCATCGAATCCGGCATGGAGTCCATACGTTTCTATGGTCGTACCTTGCATTTTCACTTCCCCGAAGTGCTTCGGACCACAGCCAAAAGCATCAAGGAAAGCGATGTGGCCAAGTACTACAAAACCATGAGTTTATGTAATGAAGGCAGGCTGCTGCATCGTGAGTTGACCCTCACGGTGAAACGCCTGGGACTCAACCCTTGGGGCTATTATCTGCTTGTGCGCAGCCTTGCCGAGAAAGCTTTTGCCAACAACAACGACCGGGTGCTTTTCTGTTTCTATATGCTCCACAGCAATGGCTTCATGGCTCGCGTGGGACGTGGACTGAAAAGCAAGCAGCTGATCCTGCTCCTGGCCATCGACAACAAGAAAGAGGTCTATTCCCTACCCTTTTTCCGCATCAATGGGGTGAAATACTACTCCGTTTATGGAGGAGAACTAGGCGAAGACGCCTATTCCTACAACGAGAAGGCCGATGAAAGTCACCTAAAGCAAGTCGGACTCGACTTCCGCAACATCCTCAACCTCAGCCCTTGCGACAAAGAGCGGGTGCTGCAACTGACACTAGCGAACCTTAAGCTAACCCTCCCATATAGCACCTCCAACCTCCGCTATTATGACGACATCCCATTGACGGTGTTTCCCGTCTATTTCAAGTGTGGCATGAATCCCGAGGCACAAGAAGCACTATCGACGACGATGGCGGAGTTGAGCAAGAGGTACGACAAGAAACAGTTGGTGGGAATCTTGCTAGATTTTGTGCAGAACGCCTTCGCTTATAAGATTGACGAGGATCAGTTTGGTCACGAGAAGTATTTCTATCCGGAAGAGGTCATCGGCTATCCTTACAGCGACTGCGAGGACCGTTGTGCTTTGTTTGCTTGGCTAGTCAGAAAATACGTGGGTTATGATGTCGTAGGCATCCTCTACCCTGACCATCTGGCCACGGCAGTTTGCATTGGCGAAGAGCAGTTGTTATGCGACCCGACTTATCCAGGCGCCCCCATGGGCAAGATCTATCCAAAATATGAGGGCAAGTCATTCGAGGTCATCCCCATCCCCTAAAGAGACGACATCTTCTTCCACCCGTTCCAGCGCGTAAGCAGAATAGGCGTCATGGAAACGCAGGTCGTAGGCGTTGAGCTGGTCGAGTTTATAATAACGAGGCACGACGCCACGAAGAATCATCTCATGGGTAATCATGATGGCTTCCTCATATGCTTTCCATTGGAATGGAGAGGCTTCTGTCTCGCTCACGTCGTCGGCTTCATCCCACGTATGGCCGGTACCGTCGTCGTTAAAGCGATAATACAGGTGGTTGTCTTTTTGCCATAGTCCGACGATGATATTGGCGTGTGTTGGGCTGGCATGTAGTGTCCGCGGGTCGATGATCTCAGCATGGAACACAGTTGGGCGAAGCCAAAAGTACATCGCCAGACCGATGCCCAAAGCCGCGACAATTGTCAGGATAATCCAAAGTCTCTTTTTCTTGTCACTCATGAGATAGCTATGATCTTTCATTGAACATTGTGAACCAAACGCACCGAATACCCATAAAAACGATTGTTGAACTCGTCGGTGCTAATACCAGCCTCGCCAATGTACAACCCCCGGGCTCCGGTACTTGTACAGATGGAAGAAGACCAGTAATAGCCGCGACTTCCGACATGATGGAGCACAGTCCCATCACGATAACCAGTAACAGGCAGGAAAACTGCACCAGCCATTTCACAAGAAGCCCATTCCGAAGCAGGTATCGTGTTAACACTAAAATCAGCACTACCCGAGTTACCTTCATTAAGCTGATAGTAATTGCTATTCCAATCGTCCGGCAACAGGATCAAGCCATTGACATCATTAACCACTGCCTTCACAAAACGAATTCCACTTGGCGTTTCTCTGGTATATAACAAATATTTCCATTCCTCATATGTTGGAGTGCGCCATATATTTATCAAATCGCCTCCATTGCTGATGGCGTTATATCCCCAATCTGCCATGCCCGTCTTGTCGTATAGGTTGTTGTCACCCTGACCATATGCCAAATAAGTGGTATTGTCTTTACTCGTACTCCATGGTTGATAAGAAGAAGCCCCATGATTATATCCACTGGTGCCCCAGCCGAACATATCGATCCAACCATTGAATGATTGCGAGATGTTGGCGTTAGCTTCGCCATTATAATCCCACTGGTTTTCAGCAAATTGCCATATATTGGAAGAAGCATTATACTGCAAGTTTCCCTGCGAGAAATAGACTTGTTGTGTTTCACTCACTGAGAATAAGCCATTGATGGCTCCTGTTGGAGCAACGACAGATGGCGGCAACGTTGAAAACACAAGCTCTTCACCATAGGCGACCAATCCCATATTGTTCTTAGCATAGGATCTTAGATAGTAGGTTTTTGCCGCTGACAATCCAACGATAGTCATCGAGAATCTTCCCGTGCCGACGCCACTGGTAGCATGGGCTCCATTGATGGTAGGATCATGACTGAAACTCCAACAGAATCCTCGCTCTGGCACCGTTCCATCACCTATGGTGGCATCAACTTCACCTTCAGCAAGCGCAGTAGTCTGGGTGATTTCAACAACCCGCAACGTCCTTACAGTAGGCAGGGTGATAAAACTCACTTCTTCTCCATAGCTAACGAAACCATCGTCCAACTTGGCATAGGCTCTCACATAGTATAATGTATTAGCGGTTAATCCCACCAAGTTCACTGAAAAGCTCCCCGTTCCAGCACCGCCTGTTCCGTGATTGTCAGCCGTTGTTGGGTTATGAGTGTTACTCCAACACACCCCTCGCTCTACCACTAATCCGTGGTATGAAGAAGACACGACGCCTCCACAGGTTGCGGTAGTTTGCGTAATATTTGTGACTTGTGATGTGGTGATTATTGAAGACATGCCATGGAAAACAAACTTCTTCACCTCATCCATGTATGTATCATAATGATTCCACACCACATGCCGATAATAGTAGTTTTTATTGTCAATTAAACTATCCACCTCGACATTAAACTGTTTCTTGTCGGCAATCTGATCTGAACCATAACTGATGGCGTCAGCTAGGTCAGCTTCGGTACCGACTTGCACCATTGATCCGATCATGCCCGGATAATCCACCTGCCAGGTGAATGTAGCCTTATTGAAATCAAGCAACAAGGAGTCAACAGTAATTTTTGGCTTCAGATTCGTCGGCAGATCAGGTTTTTTACAACCCACCATCCAAAGAGCAGCAACCGCTACAAATAAATATATCAATCGTTTCGTCATGAAGTATCAATTTTTTTTCAATTCAAAAACAAAGTCCCATTCCCGCTCTAAACTCCAATGTCTTGAAATTCGTGCTAGCCCCATCAATGCTGAATGTGAATCGATTCAGCTTCAGCTGCAATCCAACGGCCAGATCCAAGCCGTTGGTGCTACCCTCCGGCCAACGAATCAATGAAGAATCATTAGTGTAACAACTCAACACCTGCATGCCGTATCCCAAGCCCACCCGGGCATAAAGGGGCTCAACCAAACGCATCGTAACACCCCCCAACAAGGAGATTCGCGTCTTGGAGTAGTTTCCAGTGTAGCCTGGCCACTCACCGTTAACGAGGCCATCAGCATCGGCAGTGGCAGAATAACGCATTGCATCAAAGACAAAGTTACTCATCAACGAGACAAACCAGCCTATCTTTTTCAAGGTTCCAACAGAAATACCATACGACATGACCACAGGGTTGTATGCCACATTAGCAGTGACGAACAACGGATGATCTCTGAATGCGTTATCCGAGGTGGGTTTTGATGGATTTGTTTGCGCCACAGGTTTCTCCACCATCTCAAGGTCAATACTCAAGGTCTTGTCAGCCTCGATGACGAACCTTCTGGTTAGAGGCAAATAGCCCTCTTTTTGCAAGCGAAGGGTGTGCTCACCTATTGCTATCTCGTTGATTTGTATCGGGGTCTCCTTCTCTTCCTTGCCGTCAATAAACAAGGTTGCCATAGCAGGTGTAGAGTTTACCACAAGACGGCCTGTTATCGGTGTGGGAGCATTCAGGATCATGGTTTGTCCGTTCAAAGACTCGTTGACCGTGATGACCTGCGTGCTTTCATGGCAGTCTGTCTTACGACAAATCACCGTATGTCGTCCTTCCAGCAAAGGGCCGGTCCATTGGCGAACTCCTTTGTTTTCACCATCCACCCACAACTCGGCATCATCATCAACCTCAAGGGTGATGATGGCAAAGTTAGCTGCGAGGTCAACTTTTACCGTATAGGTCTCACCGTCACCCACAGTGCATTGCTGTTCATAGGGTTTATATAGAGGATGCACCACCTGCACGCGGTGTTTTCCACTGCTTACTTTCATAGGTGTATTTAGGGCTTCAGCGCCATTGGCATTGTCGATATAGATGGAGGCCTGAGAAAGCAATTGCTTGTCACCTTCGATCTTCACAAAACCATAGGCTTTCTTCAGAGTGATGTCGATAACCACTTTGTCGTCAGGGTCGTTCACCACGACCTTGCCCGCGTCGGCATGGTGGTCGAAGGCTTCCACTGAGTAGTTGTGTTCGCCAAAATCGACCAACTTGGATGCCACGCCATCACGCACTGGCCAAGGCATTCCGTCAACCGTCACTTTGGCATCTTTCGGGTTCACGTTGAACACCAAAAACTGTTGGGTCACCACGGGACTCACTACCGTTTCCACTTTGCCGGTCACCAATATCATTTCATAAGTCCGTTCCGCTTCGATTTCCACGGGGAAGAAATAGTCGCGCAACACACCGAGCTGTTGGTGTTTCACCGTCATCTTACGAAGGCCGTGCGGCACCCACACCCAAATCTCGCCGTTTTCCTGTTTGGTATCGACGATGCCCAAGGCACCGCCTTCGAAAGTGAAGCCGTGTTGAGTCGTCACCACCTTGATCAAGGCAGCCACGTCACCATTCTGGTCAATCCTCTTCCCGTCACGACTCGCTGCCGTCATGTCGTTCGTCAACGCCTTGAACGACTTCACCGTGATGCTCTGAGCATGAAGCCATGAAAACGCTGACAACAACAAAAACAAGAAAAGCCCCTTTTTAATCATACGTTATTAAATGTTCTATAATATAAGATATTATTTTACTACAACAAATCTAGAGAACGCGACAAATCCATCTTTGAATTCCACTTTTACGATGTAGGTGCCTGAGGCATAGCTGTCGAGGGACCAAGTCATGCCATCACAGCTGACTTCACGATCTTCCAATTGGCCACCCATGAGGTCCATCATAGTCACCCTTCTCATGTCCTCTCCCACGATCGTCAACGAGGAACTCGCAGGATTGGGATATAGCTTCAGCTCCGGCCGATAGAGGTCGTTGACTCCCAAATGGACAAATTGGGCATGTATCGAGTGGTTGCCATTCACATTTCTGAACGTGTATGTCTCCACGGCTCCCACGTCTTCTCCGTCAACAATGACACTGCCCACCTTGTATCCTTCGTCGGGCATCATGGTAAAGGTACGGTCCTCTCCGGCGGTCACCTGCACTGTCCCTTCAGGCAATATGGAGCCATGCGAGCTTGATGAAGCCGTGATGGTATATTGTGCGATTGGGACGAACACCGCTGTCAGGGTTCTCGAGCCGTTGACCACAAACGAATACTCCGTCTGTGCGAAGACCACGGTTCCGTTTTCGATCCAATTCTCGAACCGGTATCCCGAAAATGCCGTGGCAGTCAAGGTGCACTGTGCTCCTTCCCCGTACTCGCCACCGCCCGACACCATGCCACCTTCGGCGGGGCTGGCGTTTGCAGTAATCGTATAATGCGAAATGTTTTGCTCAAAGACGGCTATATAGATCACATTGTCGGTCACGGTAAACGTATAGTTGACATCGGTCGAGACCAGCGTCCCATCTGCTTCCGTCCATTTCACGAAGGTATAGCCTGCATTGGCGGTGGCTTTCAAGGAACAGGTCGCACCTTGATTGTAGGTGCCGCCTCCTGACACCGAGCCTCCTTCTGATGGTACGGCTATGGCCGTCACGGTATAGCTGCCGACGCTTTCAATGAAATGCGCCACATAGGAAGCATCCTCCGTCACGGTGAAGCTATACGCCGATTCATCCGACACGAAGTTTCCATTCTGGGTCCATTTTTCGAAAACATAGCCTGAATTCGGCTGGGCCACCAAGGTACAGGTCTCTCCTGCAGGGTAGCTTCCGTCGCCTGAGACTGAGCCTCCGGTAGCGGGACTTGCGCTTGCGGTTATCGTGTATTGGATCGGCTCGAAATTTGCAACATAGGATCCATTGGCCATGACCGTAAAGCTATATTCGGCATTCGTTGACACCTCAGTGCCGTTCTTCGTCCAATTCACAAAGGTATAACCGCTGTTGGCTGTAGCCTTCAAGGTACATAAGCTTCCCGAGTTATAGGTTCCAGCACCTGTCACCGTGCCACTGAAGAGCGGGTTCACGCTTGCCATAATAGTGTATTGAGTCGTCTCAGGGAGAAAATGGGCGACATACGCGCCACTGGCGGTTACCGTGAAGCTGTAGTTTGCATTGGTCGATACCGTCGTTCCGTTCTTGGTCCATTTCTCAAACGTATATCCCGACTTGGCAGTAGCCTTTAATGTGCAAGTGCTTCCTGAGGCATAAGTACCAGCTCCCGCCACCGTACCACTGTTGGCAGGACTCACGCTTGCGGTAATTTCATAGGTATTCACCGTGCTCACGAAGTGAGCGACATACGAGCCGCTAGCCGTGACGGTGAAGCTGTAGTTTGCATTGGTCGATACCGTTGTTCCGTTCTTGGTCCATTTCTCAAACGCATATCCTGAGTTCGCGGTGGCTTTCAAAGTACAAGTGCTTCCTTGAGCATAGTTCCCTGCACCAGTCACCGTGCCGCTATTAGCGGGACTTACGCTTGCTGAAATAGAATATGTGGTGGTTGGAGGAGTGCCATTGAACAACTCGCTCAAGTTATATACATAACCTGTGTAGTAGTTGTCCTGACCATTGGTATCATCGCTTTGGACATAGGTACCCGTGCCTTCGTCAACTTGGGCGACAACAATGAGTTGATCACCGATGATGGCAGCTTGGGGAAAGACCATCTCAGTGTTTTCATACGACCAATAATCATCGCCACCGCAGAGGGAAACCATATTACCCCAGGTCAGTCCACCATCAGGGGAGTAATTAGCGAAAAGATGATAGTAGAAGAGGCCAGCACCGTCGGTGCAGTTCTCGTCAAGAGCCACCCATACAGCGACCAAACCATCACTGTCAGGAACCTTACAGAGCACAGGCATAGCACAAATACCTTGGTTGTAGTGGCCATGTTCGCCCAAGTTGTTGCCATCGCCAACAATAAAGTTCATCTCAGTGGCTTCCCAGTAAGGATCAACGTGACCTTCGTCAGTAAGGGGGGTCAGATAACCCATGTATTCTGGCCACATCGGGTGGGTAGCATCGCTCCACCACCACATGGAAGCATAAATGTCTTCATAGATGTAAGCAGTGTCCATGATAAAAGGTTGGCCTGGGACGAGATTGCCTGGGATAGCGCTTTGGGCAGCACCTTCTGCACCATAAACCAGGTTTTCACCCCAAAATGCAACACCACCAACGCTAGGATAGTAGGAACCAGAACCAGGTGCACCTTTGCAACCATTCCACTCGTAAGCAAGCTTCAGTTGGTCGTCATCCCACACAGCAGAGACCCAACGAGGATAGAAGAACCAGGTAGCGGTGTCAACACCATGAATGTTCGGGTGTGAGTAGAACACTTTTCTTTCCCAGGTCTCACCGTTGTCGTCGCTATAGAGAACGAAACCATCAGACCAAGCGTTGTTGACCACGAGGGTAAGGCGGTTGTCATCAGTGGTTTCCATCCAGTGAGCACAGTTTGAAGTCCAGTCAACAGCGTAATCCTGGTTCATGTATGGGAGAATGACATTTTGCTTGTCCCAAGTATGACCACCATCAAGTGAACGGAAGTAAATCAAAGGATCGGTAACGCCGTTCATGATGAGGTTGCTGGTGGAAGAAGCGGTAGCAATGACATGGATAATGTTATGATTCGGACCCGAGGTCATGACGTTGGGCCAACAGGGCTCATAGGTATTGTCGAGGACACTGGTGGCCGTCATAGAGCCTGAAGTGATAGCATCTCTGTTGTTAGTGACATAGACACGGCAATCCGTGGCGGTGTGTGATGCTACCACGAGGCCGTTTTGTCCGTATTGGGCGATGGAACCGAAACCGGTCTTTTCGTTCTCAACACGGCCGCCCATACCTGACCATTCGCCAGTGTTGGAGTCGTAGGTCACAATACCAGTACCACGAGAGTTGAACGGGATGTCATCGGTTGACTGAGTGAAAGCGAAATCCACCTTGCCGTTGTCCCAAACATGGGTCCAAGTACGAGCACCGTCGTTGCTCTGCCAGTCATACCAGGTTTGATCTATTGCATTGCCTATGGTTCTAGTCATGACAGTCTCAGCCTGCACGTTCTGCATGACCCGCTCGTTCTCCATACGAGAGGCTTTTCTCATTTGTTCAGCCTTCGGCCCAACGCTATTTCTGGAAACTTTCTTGACTTGGGAATAACTGGTGCTTACGACAGTTAAGGCCAAAAACAATATAGTAAATAATCTTTTCATATTTATTTCATTTAATTATTCAGAACTTGAACTAAACGAACGCTTTGTCCATAATAACGGTAATCCCTAGCTAAAGGGGAAAGGCTTCCATTTTGAAAGCTGACAAAGTAGGCATAGTACATATCGTAAGAAGTTGAGGACCAATAATAACCCGAACTACCGACACTATTAACCTCCAATCCATCTCTGCTTCCTGCTGCAGGCAAGAACACCACCCCAAAGCGTTGCAGGTTCTCCCAATCCGAAACAGTAATAATGTTACTACTAAAGGAAGAACTATTGTTGTTATAGTCTTTTAATTCAAATGAAGAAGGGATCCAGTTGTCAGGCAAGAGCATTACCCCGTTCACTCCATTCACCTGAGCTTTGACAAAACGATTCCCGGAATACGTTGTTCGGCTATTGAACAAATAGACCCACTTATCCTTGGTCAACGAACGCCATTGCTTAGCAACGTTTCCTCCATTACTGATCGGATTTGCGCCCCAGTCTGCACTTCCATCGTTTGAATACAAGCCGAAAGCATCGTTACCATAGGCATAGTAGTCCATGTATTGCTGATTAACTGACCAAGGTTGATAACATATTGCGCCATGATTTATGCCACTGGTTCCCCATCCAAAAAGATCTATCCAACCCGAATAAATATTGGATATGTGAACATTATTATCTCCAACGTAATCATACTGATTAGTTGCAAAACGCCAAGCTCGTTCCGTAGCTTTGAATTGAAGATTTCCTTGGGAAAAACAAATCTTCTGGCGGTCACTGACGGAATAGACCCCGCTGATTGCCCCAACGGGCAATACAAAAGTCGTAAACGAGACCTCATCTCCATAGGTCACCTGACCGTCTTTAATCACATAGGCACGAGCATAATAAGTTTTACCAGCTTCTAGACCGTCCATCCTCAACAGGAACGTTCCCGCTGAAGAGCTGTTGGAAACGACATGATGATCACTTACTTTAGGTGATGACTGTTCGGACCAACACAGACCTGATTCTTCATACTCATCATCGTCAGAAGCAGTATTCACCGTGACCTCACAATCTGCCGAACTAAAGGTGATATAAGTCGCTGGCTTTGTGAAGACATCGATTGAGTTCGTGACCACTTGACCAGGTTCAAATTCATATTCTCCAACCTGATTCCTTACCACAAATCGATAATAATAGGTATGTCCAGCATCCAAATCGTCGATGCTAGCCGAAAACATGCTTCCATCATTTACCGCTTCGACTTCCTTCTCCAGACAGCACTCTTCTTCGCCATACCTAACAAAAAGCTGAAAATCGCCCCGATAGGTTACTATACAAGAGAGTTCTATCTTCGTTATGGAGGTGAAAACAGTAACATCGGAGATCTCCGGTGTCACCACCTCAACACTATGGTCTTTCCCACATCCAAACAGCGAGATGATGACAAGATATAGAAATATTAACCTAATCTTCTTCATGACAAAATCTTAGTGATTTGTTGAACTCTTTTTGATTCGATTCATCCCGAATCCAACTCGGAATTCCATGAATTTAAAGCCCTCGCTAACTACATCAACCGAGACACTAAACCTACCGAAATTGAACAGGGAACCTATGCTAACATCAACACCGGAATAACTATCCTCTAACATCTTCACAGGCACATTATTATTGTCGAGCCAGCACTTCGTTCGCATTCCGAAACCAACGCCGGCACGCAAACAAACCGGTTCAGCGACCCTCCAGACCACACCTGCAATAGCTGACAAACGAGTACTACAAGATTCTCCAGTATAAAAAGGATAATTGTTTGAGATATACCCATCCGTATCACAAGTATGGTGCACACTCAGAGCTTTAAACTGGAAATTACTGGACACTGAGGCAAACCAACCCAATCGTTTCACCGAACCCACAGAGAAACCGAACGAAGTCTGAGGTCCTTTTCCTAAAGCGAAATCAAGGGTATAGAAGGACAATGAAGGTATCGTGGATAAAGTGGTATCTTTCAGAGGATGAGCAGGTTCCTCCTTCTTCACTTCAGCAATCTCTATCTTATTCAGTGATTCCTCCACTATCATCGTCTTTCCATCTTCAATTTCCACTTCTTTGGTCAACGTGACATACCCGTCTTTTTCAAGCCTCACCTCATGCCTTCCTATTAACAAGGAATTCAAGCGCATCGGAGTCTCTCCCACCTTTTTCCCATCGAGAATAATAGAGGCCATAGGAGGCGTTGAATTCACGACAAGCACGCCAGTAATGGGGATGGGAGACGACAACCAAATGGTGTCGCCCGTCATCTTCTCCGTAATCACTTTTTGCTCTTTTGTGGGACGGTGTTTTTCTTTTTTACATTCCATGATGTATTTTCCGGCTTCAAGGTCGCCCGACCAGCTTCCGACCCCTTTTCGTTCTCCATTCACCCACAGTTCTGCACCTTTATCGCACATGATGGTGAGATGGGAGTAGTTTACATTCAAGTTCACCTTTAAAAGATAAGTCTCCCCATCGGCAATGGAAATCACTTGCTCAAAGGGTTTGTATTTGGGATGAAGCACTCGGACATTATGTTTCCCGCTACTGAGCTTTCTTGCTGCGTTTAAGGCATCCGACCCTATGATATTGTCGATATAAATCAAGGATTCCTTAAGAATCTCTTCATTCCCTTCGATTTTCAGGTAGCCAACCGACTGTTTCAGCGTCACGTTCAGCATCACCTTATTATCAGGGTCATCGACAAGAACCTTTCCCGCACTGGCATGGTGCTCATAGGCTTCAACACGGTATTCATGAACTCCAAAATCAACCATCTTAGAGGCCACACCACCAATTACGATCCATGGTTCGTTATCTACAGTGACGACAGCATCTTTTGGGGTCACGTTAAACACTAAAAACTGTTGGGTCACCACAGGAGTCACTACCGTCTCGACTTTGCCGGTCACCAGCACCATCTCGTAGGTTCGTTCCGCTTCGATTTCCACGGGGAAGAAATAGTCACGCAACACACCGAGCTGCTGGTGTTTCACCGTCATCTTACGAAGGCCGTGAGGCACCCACACCCAGATCTCGCCGTTTTCCTGTTTGGTATCGACGATGCCCAAGGCACCGCCTTCGAAAGTGAAACCACGTTGGGTCGTCACCACCTTGATCAAGGCAGCCACATCACCGTTTTGGTCAATCCTCTTCCCGTCACGACTTGCTGCCGTCATGTCATTCGTCAACGCCTTGAACGACTTCACGTTGATGCTCTGAGCCAAACCACTGACCCACAACCCAATACAGAAAAGAAATAATAAACTCCTCTTCATAAACCTCTCAATTCTCCACCAAGCTTTAAGCCCTAACGGGCTATCTCTAAATTAACTTCGTTGAATGTTTCGCAATTCTAAATTCTCAATTCTCAATTCTGGTTGGTTTGCTTCGTCGCTGCGCTCCTCGCAATGACGTACCCGACCAAAGGCTACCGAGCTTTAAGCCCTAACGGGCTATCTCTAAATTCTAAATTCTAAATTCTAAATTCTCAAAAGTCTCCCAACCCGTAAAGCCCAAAATCAGGATCACGGTCCGGCTGCCAGGTACGCACCTTGATAATCGGATTGTCAGGATCGTTCAAGTCAACATAGAGAAACAGATAGCCTGTGTCACCATAATTGGTGGAATAGTAGTCTTGCTTGATTTGGATGCCATACACCTCGCCGTACCTATCGCCTGCTTTCACAATGTCGTTGTTCGCAAAACGGATATTCACGTATTCGTTACTGGCAAAACACCGTTCAAGGTGTTTTATGTATTCGTTTTTGGTGAATCTGTTGTAACGGATGATCTTGTTATCCATGAAACGGGCCCGTTCCTCGTTGTTCTTATAGACCGAGGTCTTCACCTCTGTACCAGTGATAATCAAAGCGTTATCATCGAAGATGCTCTGGATGTAATCCAAACGTTTCAAGGCGAAAGCCGTCTTGTAGTTCTCCAAGAACTGGGTAAGGATCATACGAGCCTGTTCGCTGTAGCTGTCGCGGTTCAAAATATCGGCGGTAGATTCTTCGCCAAGGCCGAAGGCGACGCAATTGATCTTTTGCGAGGCATCAAAGGTGAAAGTCACATTCTCGACGAACTTGCGGGTGTTGTTACGGAAGCTGAAGCTCATCGGAATGCTACGGCATAGCACCTCATCGCCCATGCGGAGATAACTCAGGTCAGGTTCTTCAAGGATTCGGGCATTGCCGTAGTTCAACAGTTTACGGAACATCTCGGCGCCATTTTCGGTGAAATAAGGTTCTGCCGAGTGATAGTCTTTGGCCTTGATGCATCCGATCACTTTCTCCATCACCTTTTTGTAAGGTGCCAGGTCATTTTTCGAGAACTGTCCGGCATCCATGCTCAACACAGCATCTTCGACAGATGAAGCCAGCAGGGAGGCATCTTTGGCTTTTAGCGACAGGCTTTCATCGCTCACGTTAATGTAGGCAGAACGGAAATTCCTGCCTTTCATCACCTCCACCACGGTGGCAATCTCCTTGTCGATTTGAGCTTCACCCGCATATTCGTACTCGCATTTGATTTTCAGATGCTGTTTCGAGACCCCAGGTTGCATCTCCATGATGCCGATGCCGTCGGTGGCGCTGTAGATGTTGGTGTAGCCTCTTCCATCGAAGTAAGTGTAGTCGAGGCTGGCCACGGGCTGATCATTATAGGTGATGTAGATAGTCACGAAATCCTCATCGACACTCGACTTTTGCACTTTAAGATTCGAAAGCACTTCGTTGATGCGATTCGGAATCCAGGTCATCAGGACGGCTCCATCCATCGATGTGACGTTGTTGGCATCGGGAAGGCTTCGCAGCAAGCAGAAGCTCCAGTAATAATAGCGAAGCACATCGTCGATCTTGCGTTTCTCCAAAGCCTTCTCTGCCAAACCAACCATGTCGATGACCTTGTTCTTTCGGCCTTCGAAGATCTTCTCGACCTCATCGCGACGCACATAGCGAAACACCTGTGCATCAGGTTCTTGAGAGACAACTATTTGATCGGTGTTGGTAAGGGTGGCTTGAGAATAGGTCTTCATCACCGATTCGATGGCGGTGGAAGCATCCATGACGCCATTGACGGCGACTTCCTTCTCCACGTTGACAAAGGCGTTCTCCACACTCAGTGAGATCTTGCTCACCAAGGTCTGCAAAGCCATCTGATCGGCTTCGCGAATGGATTCGCCCCATCCCTCGCCCCAAAGGTAGTCGGGACTGCTCTTGATCGTCTCGACACTTTGGGCCAACGAAAACAACGGGAGAAGCAAAAGAAGCAGACAAAAAAGCTTATTCCTCATTATCAGAAAAAAGGCTTATTCTTTTTTTGAGCAACAACCGTCCTGCTTCTCGTCATTGACGAAACCCGAAATCTGGTCAGCATACTTCTGTGCAGCCTCGCTCTCATCGATGGCATTCTTGATGGCACGTAAACGAGCTCTTGCAGCAGCAGTCTCATTCAGCACGAAAAACGACTGCATCTCGAAGATCTCTTGGCCTTTGTCGTCCACACCCTTGGAACGGATCACCGAATAGGTTGGAAGCAACTCGCCTTTGATCTCCTTCTCCACCTTCGACTCGTAAGCGGCATAGAACTTGTCGAACTCCTCCGGTACCTTGTCGGCATCACTGAAGATGTCGCTCACCATACGTCCACGAATCTGTGATTCAGCCATACGAGCATAGTTGTTGCAAGCGGCGTTCATGGCAGCCTGCTGGCCGACATTTTTCGACACAAAAGCTGAAGCAGTACCTGTAATTTCGACGGCGCCTTCTTCTGCGAGCTTCTCATAGTGGTTCAACAGAGCGACATCAAGGCTATGGGCAGTGCCATACACCTTCCATCCCTCTTTCTTGTATTCCTTCATCTTGGTTTTGTATTCTTTCTTCAGCGCTTTGCGCATAGCTCTACTTTGAGTTTGAGCGTTAACCATAGGGGCTGCCACCAGTAAGGACAGAACTAACAATGATAATAGTCTAAGTTTTTTCATGGTATTATTGGTTTTAAAATCGAGCAAAGATAAGAAAAAAAAGGGATTAACAAGCATTTACCTGAATTTCCCTATTTTTTTCACATTTCAACCCCGAAAAGCTGACACTTTTTGTATCGCCAAGACTCCCTTCCCGACCTTAAAGCGTAACCTTAATTGATTAGCTTTAATTGTCTGAAAATTAATAATTCTCTTATATCCAATCGTCGTCATTGGCTCCTCGGTTCTCACGGGAAGCCACATTCCATTCGTTTTATAGGAAATGCTAAATCCTTTGACATTTTGGCCTAGACGGATGAATTCCTGTATGACCACGGTGTTGAGTTCGGTAGGCTCAGGAAACTCGAAGATCAGCTCGGCACGGGTAAGACCGTCTTCGGTGGCCCAATAATGTGTAGCGTCATCGTCAAGCACCTTCGAAGCCGCAAAACGAGGAGCACGGGTGTTGCTGGCGCTCACCTTGCAGCCTTGCAGCAGGTCATTGGCAAAAATTTCTTGAAGCCTCTGATGCCAAGCCACCGCATTGGCGGAGTCGATGGCTGGGATCCTACCCTCTTGATTCACTGGAAAATTCAAGAGAAGGTTAGCGTTACGGCCTACGCTATGATAATAAAGCTCCATCAGCTCATCCACGGTTTTGACTTTGGTGTCTTCGGCACGATGATAGAACCATCCAGGACGGATAGAGACATCGACTTCAGCAGGCAACCAGACATCGCCATCGGGAAGTCCGGTAGCCAGCAGGCGGGTATCGTTCAACGTGTTGTAGTCGTAGGTATAGGAGCACCACTGGGTGGCCTCTGCCCGACCCTCTTCGTTGCCGATCCACCGTAGCGTTGGCACAGTGCCTCCGAAGATGGCTGCATCGGGACTGTGGCTCCAGACGATGTCACGGGCTTTCTCATAGTCGTAGTATTTTTCCGCCACGATGGAGCGACGCTCGTTAGCACCACCATACCATCCGTCACCGCCATTGGCACCGTCAAACCAAAACTCGAAGAGCGGACTGTAACGGCTGACCAGCTCCTCAATCTGTTGGTGGTAGGTGGACACATAGCCTGGATAACCATACTCCGCATGGTGTCGATCCCAAGGTGAGAGATAGAGTCCGAACTTCAGGCCATGCTTCTTACAAGCTTCACAGAGTTCCCCTACGATGTCACCCTGGCCATTTTTATAAGGTGAGTTCTTGATGGAATAGTCGGTGGTCTCCGTCGGCCACAGGCAGAACCCGTCATGGTGTTTCGCAGTGAGGATCACCCCTTTCATGCCACAGGCTTTCAAGGTAAGCACCCATTGCTCACAATCCAGGTGGGAAGGATTGAATGTCGATGCCGGTGTATCACCATAGCCCCATTCCATGTCGTTGAAGGTGTTAAGCCCGAAATGGATGAAGGCGTAAGTCTCCAGTTGCTGCCATTCGAGTTGTTTCATCGTAGGCACAGGATAGCTCCGCTGCGGCCGGTGGGCGCATGAAAAAAAGAGAAACAAGGACAGGAAATAATACCATTTTTTACCCATAGCAATCAGATTTGACACAAAATTAAAAAAAATCGCTTTATTCGTATAATCCAATCACATTTCATTTCTTTTTCGTAACTTGCGCCCTAATTCGAAAAACAAGCTATTATGAACGTCACTGAACTAAAGAACACATTCTCAGAGCGTTTCGGGAAAGAAGGCGTCGTTTATGCCTCACCTGGACGCATCAACCTCATCGGTGAACACACCGACTATAACGGAGGCTTTGTCTTCCCTGGAGCCATCGACAAGGGCATTTACGCCGTCATCCGTCTCAACGGCACCGACCGCGTGCGCACCTATTCCATCGACAAGGAGGAATACTGCGAATTCGGCCTCAAGGAGGAGGACTTGCCTGAAAGCCACTGGGCCAAGTATTTGTTTGGCGTGTGCCGCGAGATCATCAAGCGTGGCTATGCCATCGGCGGCTTCGACACCGTGTTCTATGGTGATGTTCCCATCGGTGCCGGCGTGTCGTCGTCGGCGGCCCTCGAGAGCACCTTTGCCTATGCCCTCAACGACCTGTTCCATTTGGGCATCGACAAATTCGAATTGGCTCGCATCGGACAAGCCACAGAGCACCATTATGTAGGCGTCAACTGCGGCATCATGGACCAGTTTGCCTCGCTCTTTGGAAAGGAGGGCCATCTGATCCGCCTCAACTGCGCCACCATGGAGTACGAGTACTTCCCCTTCCGCCCCAAAGGCTACCGGGTCGTGTTGCTCGACACCCTCGTCAAGCACGAGCTGGCCTCATCGGCCTACAACAAACGCCGCGCCTCCTGCGAGAATGCCTGCGCCCATATTGCCCAACGTCATCCTGAGGTGAAGTACCTCAGCGATGCCACCATGGCCATGCTCGACGAGGTCAAGGCCGAGATTCCTGCCGAAGACTATATGCGTGCTGAATACGTCATCGGCGAGAAGCAACGTGTTCTCGATGTCTGCGATGCTTTGCAACGTAATGATTATGAGACCGTTGGAAAGTGCATGTATGGAACCCATTACGGCATGAGCAAGCTTTATGAGGTGAGCTGCGAGGAACTCGACTTCCTCAACGACATCGCCAAGCAGTGTGGTGTCACGGGGTCTCGCGTCATGGGCGGAGGCTTCGGTGGATGCACCATTAACCTCGTCAAAGACGAATGTTACGATGCGTTCATCACCACCGCCGTCAAAGAGTTCAACGCCAAATTCGGTCACGAACCCAAGATTTATAACTTCGTCATCTCCGATGGCGCCCGTAAACTCTAAATTATAAATTTTAAATTCTTAATTAAAATGAAACCCACATTATTAGTTTTGGCCGCCGGCATGGGATCCCGCTATGGTGCCCTGAAACAGATGGACGGTGTCGGCCCCAACAACGAGGCCATCCTCGATTATTCCATCTATGATGCCAAACGCGCCGGCTTCGGCAAGGTCGTCTTCGTCATCCGCGAGGACTTCGCTGAGGCCTTCAAGAAAGTCAACAACACCGAGAAATACGGCATTCCCGTCGAATATGTATATCAGTCGCTCGACAAGCTTCCCGCGGGATTCAGCGTCCCTGAAGGACGAGTGAAGCCTTGGGGCACCTGCCACGCCGTGCTGATGGCCAAGGATGTCATCCACGAGCCGTTCGCCGCCATCAACGCCGATGACTTCTACGGCAAGGAAGCCTATGAGGTCCTGGCCCAGTTCCTCAAGGCCTGCGAGGGCAAGAAAGGTGCCTACAGCATGGTGGCCTACAAGCTGCGCAACACCATGTCGGACTTCGGCACCGTCAGCCGCGGCATCTGCACCGCCGACCAAGAAGGTCATCTCCTCACCATCGTCGAACGTCTGGGTATCGGCCACACCCCCGATGGGGGCGCAGCCTATAGCGACGAGACCGGTGAGCATCCGCTCGACATGGACTCGCTGGTGTCCATGAACTTCTTCGGCTTCACCCCCGACTTCTTCGACTACTCGGAACGCGGATTCGTCGAGTTCCTCAAGGGTCCCGCACAAACCAACATCAAGGCAGAGTTCTACATCCCGCTGATGGTCAACAACGCCATCAACGACGGCAGTGCCAAGATGAAGGTGCTGTCGAGCAACGCCTCCTGGTTCGGAGTCACCTATAAAGAAGACAAACCCGAGGTGATGCGCAAGATCCGTGAACTTATCGACAAAGGTGTTTACCCAAACCATCTCTGGTAATCTTCTTACTTCTGACTTCTTACTTCTGACTTCTTAAAAAAATGACCATCGAAGTAAAAACTTGGGGCAAGACCCCTGACGGTAAAGACATCAAGCTTTACACCATCACCAACAGCAACGGCATCCGAGTGCAGCTCAGCGACATCGGTGCTGGCATCGTCTCCATCTTCACTCCCGACCGCGACGGGGTGTTTGAAGACATCGTGCTGGGCTACCCCAATGCCTTGGACTACTACGGCGACGGTCCCTGTGCCGGCAAGGTGCCAGGACGCTTCGCCAACCGCATCGCCAACGGCAGGTTCCGCATCGATGAGCACGAATACCAGCTCGAGCTTAACACTGGCGACGGCAAGCATCACCTCCACGGAGGCAACATCGGCTTCGCCAACCAGAAATGGGCCAGCCGCATCGAAGGCGACAGCGTGCTCTTCACCTATCTCAGCGCCGATGGCGAGGCAGGCTACCCTGGCGAGATGGTTGCCAAGGCACGTTACACCCTCAACGACGAGAACGAACTCAACCTGCGTCTGGGAGCCACCACCACGGCCATGACCGTCGTCAACATGACCAACCACACCTATTTTAATTTGAAAGGTGAAGGCCATGGCGACATCCTCGACCACAAGTTGTGCATCCACGCTTCACGTTGGCTTCCAGCCACTGAGGAGCTCATCACCACCGGCGAGATGGCCTCCGTGACCGACACGCCCATGGACTTCACCGAAGGCAAGCTCATCGGGCGCGACATCCGTGAGCCCTTCCCCGCCCTTGTCAACGGCAAAGGCTACGACAGCTGCTGGGTCCTCGACAACCTCGGCAAGGACAAACTCAACCTCGCCGCTGAGTTATGGCATGAAGGCTGTGGACGCAAGGTTCAGCTTTACACCACCCAACCTGGAGTGCAGGTCTATACCGGAAACTGGCTCAGTGGTTGCCCCCAAGGGAAGAACGGACACACCTATCATGACTATGAAGGCGTAGCCCTCGAATGCCAAGCCTTGCCCGACGCCCCCAACAAGCCTAACTTCCCCAATGCCTTCCTTCGTCCCGGAGAAGAATACAAAGAAATTATCATATTTAAGTTTTCAACGTTCTAATTCAAACTAACATGGAAAAAACCGTTAACAAACAGAACTACACCATCCCGATCATCGTGATGATCCTGCTCTTCGGCATGATCTCCTTTGTGACCAATTTGGCTTCGCCCATGGGCGACATCCTAAAGCACCAATTCAAGATTCCGAACTGGCAAGGGACCCTTGGCGTCTTCGCCAACTTCATCGCTTATGCCGTGATGGGCATCCCCGCTGGCAATCTCCTGCAAAAGAAGGGTTATAAGAAAACCGCGCTGGTAGCAGTCACCGTCGGCTTTATCGGAGTCGCTATCCAGACACTCTCTGGTTATATAGGCAGTTTCGCCGTATATCTGCTCGGCGCCTTCGTAGCCGGCTTCAGCATGTGTCTCCTCAACACCGTTGTCAACCCGATGCTCAACAAACTCGGTGGCGGTGGCAACAAGGGCAACCAGCTGATCCAGATTGGAGGCACCTTCAACTCCTTGTGCGGCACTGCTGTCATCATCATCACGGGTCTGCTCATCCCGAGCATCGTCGATGCCAAAATCAGCGATGTGTTCCCGCTGATGTATGCTGCCCTGGCCATCTTCGCCATCGGTTTCCTGGTCATCTCGCTGACCAAGATTCCGGAGAACGAGAAACAAATCGTTGAAAAAGCAAAAGGCGGCAAAGGCCCCATGGCTTTCCGTCATTTCGTGTTGGGCGCCATCGCCATCTTCATCTACGTCGGTGTGGAAGTGGGCATCCCGAACATCCTCAACAAATGGCTGCAGAACGCTGACCTCAACGTACTCGGCGCAGGCGTCAATGCTGAGGCTGTCGCTGGATCGGTAGCAGCCACCTATTGGTTCATGATGCTGATTGGCCGTCTCATCGGTGGCATCATCGGCAACAAGGTGTCGGCAAAGGCCATGCTTACCGTGGTCTCGCTGGTAGGCATCATCCTGACTTTATTGGCCATGTTCGGCCCACAAAACATGGTGAAGTTCCCTGCTTTCAACGGTGCCAACGGCTTTGGCATGGTGAACATCCCGCTCAACGCAGCCTTCCTGGTATGTATTGGTCTCTGCACCTCGGTGATGTGGGGCGGCATCTTCAACCTCGCCGTCGAGGGATTAGGTAAATACACGGAGAAGGCCTCCGGCATCTTCATGGCCTTGGTCTGCGGTGGCGGTATCCTGCCTCTGCTCCAGAACGCCATCGTTGACGGTCTCGGCGGCACTGGATATCTCCAGAGCTACTGGGTCATCGTGGCTGGCCTCGCCTTCCTGCTGTTCTACGCCCTCTGGGGTTCCAAGAATGTCAATAAGGACATCGTGGTAGAATAAGCTATTAAGCAAATAAGCTAACAAGTTAGCAAGCTAATAGCGACGAAATCGTCATTGCAAGCGAAGCGAAGCAACCCAACCAGAACGGGCAAAAGCCTTTGATAGTTCAGGTTGGGTTGCTTCGTCGCTACGCTCCTCGCAATGACGATCCCGATGCTTTCTTCTAATCATAATGATTACGTCGCTAACTTCTAATCATTACGATTCTGACGCTAGTTTCTAATCATTACGACCTCGAAACTTGTTTCTAATAATTCGATTCCGTTAAATAATAACGATTGCGTCGTCGGATTAGTTATTGTTTGCGAACGGGATCGCACGTCAATCCGACACCGAGTTTCTTGAAGATCTTACGATCCACCTCACTGAGCATGACGGTGGAATGCACTTGGCATCCTTCGAGTTCAGGAAGGACCTCCAAAGCACGGCGACAATTCTCATCCTCCGGACTGAGCACAGAGAGAGCCACCAAGACCTCATCGGTATGAAGCCTCGGGTTGTTGCCCCGCAAGTACTCCACCTTGGTCTTTTGTATCGGCTCGATCATGTACTGAGGAATCAATTTCAAATCATGGTCGATGCCTGCTAGATATTTCGTGGCATTCAACAGCAGTGCCGCACTCGGTCCAAGCAAGGCACTGGTCTCCGCAGTGATAATGGTCCCGTCGGCCAACTCGATGGCGGTGCAGTCCACCCCACTGCGTTCCTTGCGCTCACGAGCCGCTGTGACCGGCTTGCGGTCCTCGACGGAAATCTGCGCTTGGTTGAGCAACATCTTGATTTTCGAGACCTCATTCTCATTACAGCCGCCCTCAGCCATCGTGTTCAAGGCCGTGAAATAACGACGGATGATCTCGTCTTTGGCCGCCTTGCAGCACACCTCGTCATCGTTGATGCAGAAACCAACCATATTCACGCCCATGTCGGTAGGCGACTTATAGGGACACTGTCCAAAGATGCCTTCAAACAGCGACTTCAACACCGGGAAGATCTCGATGTCGCGGTTGTAGTTGATGGCGATCTTGCCATAGGCGTCGAGATGGAATGGGTCGATCATGTTGACATCTGCCAGGTCAGCCGTCGCAGCCTCATAGGCCATGTTGACAGGATGCTTCAAAGGCAGACTCCAGACCGGGAAGGTCTCGAACTTGGCATAACCAGCGTTGACGCCACGCTTCAGCTCATTGTAGAGCTGGCTTAAGCATACAGCCATCTTGCCGCTGCCTGGTCCAGGTGCAGTGACGATGACCAGAGGACGTGTCGTCTCCACAAAGTCATCTTTGCCAAAGCCGTCTTCCGAGTCAATCAAAGCCACATTATGCGGATAACCGTCAATAAGATAATGGTAATACGCCCTGATGCCTAGATGCTCTAAACGGTTTCGAAAAGCTTTAGCGCTGCTCTGACCGTTATAATGGGTAATCACTACCCCACTGACCAAGAAGCCACGCTTTTGGAACTCAGTACGCAAACGAAGCACATCTACATCATAGGTGATGCCCAAGTCGCTACGCATCTTATTCTTCTCGATGTCAGCGGCACTGATTACGATGACGATCTCAGCACTGTCGCTGAGATTCTGCAACATTCGCAACTTGCTGTCAGGTTGAAAACCAGGTAACACACGACTGGCGTGATGATCATCAAACAGCTTACCCCCCAGTTCAAGGTAAAGCTTGTTGCCGAACTGACTTATCCGCTCGCGGATGTGTTCAGACTGAATCTTGAGATATTTCTCGTTGTCAAAACCGTATTTCATAACGGATTACAAAAATAAAAAAATTATTAATGAGCATCGCTCAAAAAGAATTTTTTTATTTCCCTTTCTTCCATGTTTCGGAAGCCATATTCATGAATGATTTCTCCATCCTCCAGCAAAAGAAGGACAGGAAATACACCATTATTAATCTTCAACAAACGCTTCAAATCATCATAAATAACATATTGATAACGTGTTGATTCTGATTCTTCAAAAAACTGTTCAACACCTTCCTCCGTCCCCATAAACACATAGAGAATATCTGTTTCGGGAAAGTCATAAAACCGCTGCATCAGACTTAGTTTTTGGGCGGTCATCTTGCAGAAGTCGCAAGAGGAAGAGAAGATGCATACCACTTTTTTTCCCTGGCTGAGATGCCATTCTTCCAAGGGAGGATCCTGCAAGGCCTCGTCGAAGAGCTCGCGGTTGAGGTTAAGGTTGTTAGCCTCCTTCAACGCCGGGATGAAAGTGTCGGGAGGCGATACTGCAAAGACGCCTACACTACAGGCAAGAGCCATCCCGATCAATGCAGGCCATTGGAAACGGAACTTCCAGCCTTTCATGGGGTAGATCAGCAAAAACAGGATGATGAGGACGATGTTTTTGATGATGGATTGCTTGGGATCGAATTGAAGATAATCGCCGAAGCAATGGCAATTGTCGGTCCGACCGAGGACCAAGGCATAGCAAAGCAAACCAATATAGCCCAGAAGCATCAAGACGCTCCCCCACCACATCAGTTTATGGAAGCAATTGGAAATCAGTCCGATGCCCAAAACCAGCTCGAGGATGATAGCGCCACGGGCTACCAATGCCGAAAAATCAAGGCTAAAGAAATGATAGCTATAGATATAAATCTCAAAGGAGTCGATGTCGATAATCTTCAGGATTGCCGACACGACAAAAAGCAGCCCCAAGGCCATTTTGATGACCAAGGAAGCTGCTTTTACAATTCGTTTCTCGTAAATCGAATTCAACTACGTTCTTACTTACGTTCGCAATGGAAAGTGGCATCAGCAAGGTTACCAACGTTCAGGTTCCAAGCACCGGCATTCTCCAAGTCGTTGCAGGTACCTGATTCGATTACTTTCTCGCCCAGCGGCACATTAGTAACGACTCCAAGAACATTAATGTCATAGGAACAAACGCAGGTCTTTTGTTTACTGCATGAGGATGCCAAGCAAACCATGGCGACCAGGCCGATAGCTAAAACTAATTTCTTCATGATTATGATTTTTTAATTGGTTAGTTCGAATTATTGTGGTTATTGTTATTGTTGTTATTGTTTGGTTTGAAGAAGTTGAGGATCTTCGAGTACCAGCTGTCGTCTTCCGATTCCACGTTCACTTCCTTACAAGTCACTGCGCCCCACCCAACGATTTCCTTGGCTTTGTCGTTGCAGGTGCCGTCTTCCACAATGTAATAGTCCTCGCCCAAGGCAATGTCTTCATTATCAATATAAGCGAAACACTGGCAATACTTGGTCTTCGTACAAGATGAGGCCAAAACCAGCATCAACATCACCGCTGACAATCGCAAAAACCTTTTCATTTTTTCTATTTTTTGCAAAATTACAAAAATTCATTATTGTTCGCCCTGCTTTTTTTCTCTTTTTGAATAGGCCTCGTTGAAGGTCTCCCAAGGTGTGGTCTTGTAGGCATCTTCTCCAAAGAAATGAAGGATAGGCAGGAAGCTTTCTGTTTTCTGGTAACCAGGGATGACCTGCATGAGTTTCATTTCTTCGTTGAAGAGCACGTATGAGGGGTACGACAACTTGTTTTGCAGCATGGCCGCGGCCAGCTGATGGATGCCTTTCTTTCCATTGGGGTTCATGACATACACGAAGTCGTGGCCTTGGAACCGCACCGTGTCTGTCCGCTCCGCGTTGAACTTGACGGCGTAATAGTTCTCGTTCATGTAACGAGCCACTTCAGGATCGGCAAAAGTAGTCTGGTCCATCCGTTTGCACCATCCACACCAGTCGGTATAGACATCAACAAAAATCTTCTTAGGTTGCCTGCGGCAGGCTGCTTCAGCCTCTTCGATATCCATCCATTGGATTCGTTCTTGCGACATCACCCATGAGCCAGCCATCAGAAGCAGCGCCAAAATCATCCATTTTCTCATATCAATAGCCTTTCAATTGTTTTTCAATATCACGTTTCGAGTCTTTGGTCTTCAGCGTCTCGCGTTTGTCGTAGTAATGCTTGCCTCGCGCCAAGGCGATATCGAGCTTCGCCAGACCTTTCTCATTAATATATAGGAGTACAGGCACGATGGTCAAGCCCTTCTCCTGCACCTTGTTCTTCAACTTCCGCAATTCACGGGCCGTCAACAGCAGTTTCCGGTCGCGTTTCGGGTCGTGATTGTTATAGGTGCCTTTGTCGTATTCGGCGATGTGCATCCCGATCACGAAAAGCTCATCGCCCTTGAACATGCAATACGAATCGGCCAATCCTGCTTTTCCGTTGCGGATCGATTTGATCTCGGTACCTGTAAGCACCAATCCCGCCGTGAGTGTATCCATCAGGAAATACTCATGTTCGGCACGTTTGTTCTTGATATTGATGACGTTGTTGTTTTTCTTCTCCATGATTCAACCACACTACAATTCCTTAGAAACCAAAGCAATAGCCAACCCTCACCATTAAGGGACGGCTATAGGGGCTATTCACTTCACCGACGCTGTAATCCCATCTGAGATTATACAACAGCGTGACATATGCATATGCAGTCTCACTGATATACTGGCGATAGCCCGCGCCCACGAAAAGGCTGTTGTACCAACGAGGGCCGCTCCCGTTCGACATCAGTCCGTCAAACACCAGCCGACAGGTCTCCTCATCCTCCAAATGAACGTAGATTCCTTTGATAATCTCATAGTTGATATAGGCGCCTGCCGAGATGTGATGCACCGACCAGTTTCCATAATAGCGATCAAATGTATAGTTCAAGTCGTATCCTAAACGCACACCGGCTTCCAATCCGCGTGTCAACCGGTAACCGATCTGGGGAGAAACAGAAAAATAGAGGGTATTCCCCCACATGTCGAAGCCGAAGTTACCGCCAGTGACGATCTTGCCTTTCATCTCCGACGGGGCCTTCGGCAGTTGAGCGGATACCGTGGCGGTGCACATCGCGAGAACGATCAAACAAAAACTTACAAATCTCCTCATTGGAATACTATTTTGCAGCAAAGATAGTTAATAAATACATTAAAATAGCTAATTTTGTGCCAAATTTCAATCCATGAGACGTTTTCTGCTCTTCTCGACCCTCCTCATTATCGTAGGTTTCAGTGCTTGCCGCAAAGAAAACAGCATCAGCAGCGACCCTTCACACAAGCTGCTGTTCTCTGCCGACACGGTGCTGTTCGACACGGTTTTCACTTCCCTTGGATCTTCGACACATCAACTGAAGATTTACAACCCTTACGCTGAAGACCTCATTATCAGTGAGATGCGTCTTATGGGTGGAGAGACTTCGCGTTTCAAGATCAACTTCGACGGTGAAAGCGGTTCCCTGTTCCACGACAAGCTCATCCCTGCCAACGACAGCCTCTTCACCTTCCTCAACGTCACCATCGACCCGACCGACCAGAACACGCCATTTATCGTGGAAGACAGCATCCTGTTTGTCACCAACGGCAACCAGCAGATGGTGCATCTCACCGCCTGGGGACAGGATGCCATCTATGTCGTCGGCGACCATTGGGTCTCCATCCTACGTTATCCCTACACCATCGTGGCCGACAGCTTGGAGACGACACATTGGACCAACGTCAGGCCTTATGTCATCTATGGCTACGCATTGATCAACTCCTACGGCACCTTGCACATCCACGAAGGCACCCATGTGTATATCCATGACAAGAGTGGCATCGTGTCATGGAGCGATGGCCAGCTGATTGTGGAGGGAACGGCTGAGAACCCCGTCATCTTTGAAGGCGACCGTCTGGAACCCTATTTCAAGAACCAACCCGGGCAGTGGGACCGCATTTGGCTGCAGGAGTGCCGACCAGGAGCCGACCATATCATCAACCACGCCATCATCCGCAATGCCTATATCGGACTCCAACCTGAGTCGGTGTTCAAAGCCACCCAAGCTGCACTTCGCATCAACAACACCATCATCGAGAACCACTCGGGCATGGGCATCTACAGCACGCTATACGCCATCGAAGCCAACAACATGGTCATCGACAACTGCGGACAATATGCCTTTGCCATAACCCTTGGCGGCGACTATGTCATCAAACACAGCACCATCGGCAACTTCTGGTGGAGTTCTCCGAGAACAACCAACTCACTGTTTTTCAACAACTATTTCGATGATGACAGTACAGGAACCCGTTACGAGTATCCGTTCCGTTTCGAGATGGGCAACAGCATCGTTTATGGTGCTGCCGAAGAGGAGTTCGGAACCAACTTGAGTGCCAATGAAGTCGATACCACCTATCACTTCGACCACTGCCTGTTCAAAAGCAAGAAATGCAGCAACGACCTGCCAGGGTTCATTAGCTGCATCTTCAATCAAGACCCGATGTTTGTGGATTACCGCAACTACGACCTACATCTCAGCGATGTGTTGTCGCCCGCTGTTGGCGCAGGCAGTCCCGCTATTGGTGCACTGGTACCATTCGACTTTGATGGCAAAAGCAGGACGGGCACACCGGACTTGGGGGCATACCAATATTGAATTTAGAATTTAGAATTTAGAATTTAGAATTTAGAGATTTACAAATCGGGGTGTTGTTTGTAATAATCTTTGAGGAATTCGGGAAGTTTGCGCATGGCGGCTTGTTCGCGCCATTGCTTGCGCACGTCTTGTGCGGGTACGCCGAAGACGGCCTTACCGGGTTCGATGTTCTTATCGACGGCTGAGGTGGCCAGCACCACGGCTCCTTCGCCAATCACCAGGTCTTTGTTGACGCACACACGTCCCCAAAGGATCACATCGTCTTCGATGCGAGTGACGCCGGCGATGGCAGCATGGCTTCCGATCAGGCAGTTACAACCGATATAACTGTCATGTCCCACCTGGCAGTGGTTGTCCATCTTGGTTCCTTTTCGTATTAAGGTGTCGGACGTCACCCCCTTGTCGATGCTGCAGAGGGCACCGATCTCCACGTCGTCTTCGATGACGACACGTCCGAATGATTCGAATTTCATGTAGCCATCGGCGCGACGCTGGAAATAATAAGCGTCGGCACCGATCACGCTACCTGAGTGGATGACTACATTATCGCCGATCACGCAATAGTCATAAATCGTGACATTGGGATGGATGACGCAGTTCTTGCCCACCTTGGTATGGTTGCCCACGAATGAGCCAGGCATGATGACCGTCCCCTCCCCGATTTCGGCTGTCGGACTGATGGCCTGGGTACAGGGTTCGATGGGACGGTAATGCCTCATCAGCTGGATGAAAGCCACAAAGGGATCGTCATGGATCAACAGGGCCTTCCCTGCTGGGCATTCCACCTGCTTGTTGATGAGCACCACCGTAGCCGCTGAGTTCAAAGCTTTGCTATAATACTTGGGATGATCGACGAAAGTCACATCACCGGCCTCAACCTTGTGGATCTCGTTGAAGCCGGTGACGGGGAATCGAGCATCTCCCACGTAGGTGGCACCGATCAACTCGGCGATATGCTTTAATGTAGTCTGCTTGATTTTCATTAGGCCTTCACACGTTCACAGTATTCACCAGTGCGGGTATCGACGCGGATCATGTCGTCGGTGTTGATGAACAGCGGCACGCGGACCATGGCGCCAGTCTCAACTGTAGCCTCTTTCAGAGCGTTGGTGGCAGTGTTGCCCTTCTCACCAGGTTCCGTGTAAGTCACCTTGAGGACGGTCTTCACCGGCATCTCAGCATAAAGAATGGTCTCCGTGGAAGCGTCAACGACCACATCGACGATGTCGTTTTCCTTCATGAACTTCACACCCGTGATGTTATCACCGGGAATCGGAATCTGGTCGTAGTTCTCCGTGTGCATGAAGATGAAGTCTTCACCTTCTTTGTAAAGGTACTGATAAGGACGATGCTCAACGCGGACATCTTCGAGTTTGACACCGATGTCAAATCTCTTTTCAAGCACGTTGCCGCTGAGGACATCCTTCAGCTTGATACGCATAATAGTGTTACCTTTTCCAGGCTTAACATGTTGGAAGTCAATGCAGAAATAAATCTTTCCATCCATACGGATAGCACTTCCGATCTTTACATCTTGACTAAGCATAAATTATCGTATTAAATGTTTTTATCCATTAAGGGCGCAAAATTAGTGAAAATCAACAAATATCACAAATTTTTCTAAAGATTTTCACGCAAATCACTGAAACACAATGTCAGTGATGACTTCACGACCTGCCAAATCGTTGAGGTGTTTCTTCAGCATGGTTTTGGAGAAACTGAGTTCGGCACGGAGGCTGTCGGAGCTGATTTTAGCAAAAAGCACCCCGTTACGGATATACAGCTCCCGGGTGTACTGTGCGATGAAAGGGCCCACTACCCCCGGCCATCCCTTGATGATCTTCACCTCATCGAGATACCCTGGCCCCTTGCGTTCGTCATAAAACGCCTTGATCAAATCGCCGATTGTGCTCTGGTTGGGGTCATTCATGGTCAATACGTTTTACTTGTCCGGCCTCCACCTCGAAGATCCGGTGATTGATGTCGGTGTCCACAAAGAGTCGTTCGATGCGTTGCTGCTGGGTGTCGGTGATAAACACCTGTCCGAAATGGTTGTCGCCCACCAAGCGCACCAGCTTCATCACACGTTGGTCGTCGAGCTTGTCGAAGATATCGTCAAGAAGCAGGATGGGTTTATAGCCGATCTTTTGGTAATTGTACTCGAACTGCGCCAAGCGGATGGAGACCACGAACGACTTCTGCTGACCTTGCGAGCCGACCCGTTTCAAAGGATGACCGTCGAGACGGAACTCCAGATCGTCCTTGTGGATGCCGACCGTGGAATAGCAGGCACTGAGGTCGTGCTGCAGGTTCTCCTCCAAAAGCTGATGCAGGGGTTTTTGGTCGAGTTTGGAAGAATAGCCCACCTCCACCTTCTCCTTGGCCCCCGAAACCACCTCATAATAATGTTGGAAGATCGGGCGGAACTCCTCCAGGAAAAGCCGACGTTTGGAATGGATGTCATCAGCACAGACACAAAGTTGATCATCCCAAAGCTGAAGCAAGGAGCGGTCGAAATGATGCCGTTCGGCAAACTGTCTGAGCTGCATATTGCGCTGCAACAAAGCACGGTTGTACTTGAGCAGGGCGCTGAGGTACATCGGATCGAATTGTGAGATCACGCCATCGATGAACTTACGCCTGAGGTCGCTGCCATCGTTGATGAGGTCACGGTCATAGGGCGAGATCATCACCAAGGGAAATTTCCCAATATGGTCCGAGAGCCGGTCGTATTCTTTCTTATTGAATTTGAACGACTTCTTGGCGTCTTTCTTCTGAACACATGACACCATTTCGTTGTCTTTGTCGTCAAAGCCATAGATGCCATGAATGCTGAAGAAATCCTGATCATGCCGGATGTTCTGCTTGTCAACAGAGCCGAAGAAGCTCTTGCAGAACGAGAGGTAATAGATGGCGTCAAGGATGTTGGTCTTACCCGCACCGTTGAGTCCGACAAAACAGTTCACCTTCTCCGAAAAGGCCAAGTCGGCCGATTCGCAGTTCTTGAAATTAGTCAGACGCAACTCCTTAAGGTACATGAGGATAGTCTTAGAACTTGTTGAGATCCATGGTAATGGTGAGGTAGTTGGGCGACATCACGATGCTTGAACGAGAGCGGGCATAGCTGATTTCGAACATCTTGATCTTGACGCCGACACCGGCGGAGAAGCCCACCAAGGTGCGGTTTTGCGGGACATCCATAGCGTGGCGTTGACCGTAGTTATAGGCGGCACGAAGCACGATGTTTTTTCCCAGGTATAGTTCGCCACCGATGACGAGGTGCGAGGCCAGGTTCTTGGCGAAGTGCAACACCTTATTCTCTTGTTTAATCTCGTTGGTGAGCGGGTCATAATTACCGGCAAGGTCGAGCGGATCGTCGAAGAGCTTGTTCCAACGCTGGATGTCGTCATACCATACCATGAACGTCAACGGCAGGTGATCGAGATGGCGTGAAGCCCCCAGGTCAATGGACCAAGGCAATCCCGTGGTTCGATAGTCATAGTTGTTGAACAGCTGGGCTCCGACATTCCTGGCGGTCAGCGAGAACAGCCAGCCGGAGTTGGTTTGGTAATATCCTGCCACATCGACGGCAAGCGCTCCTGAGGCGTAGGTCTCAAGTTGACGGCCAGCGTATTTCAGGGCGGCACCGATGCTCCACTGTGGGGTGAGATGGCGTCCCCATCCCAAGGTCACAGCATATTCCGAGGCAGAGAAGTCACCGACGATCACTCCACTCTCAGAGGTCTCGTCGAAGTGTCCATAGTTATGGTACTGCACCGTAGCTGCGAAGCTTCCTATTTTATCAAAGGTATAGGAATACTGCGCTGAAGCGAAGTTGATGTCGGAATAATAATCCACGTATGACAGGCCGAGTTTGTTGTGCATGTTGGCGTCGATGGCCGCGGGGTTGAACGTGCCCAGCTGGATGTCGCCGTCAGCCATGGGAAGTGGAAGGCCTCCCAATGCAGCCACACGGGCCGAGTTGGTAGCCCTCAGAAATGAGTAAGTGCCGTTAGCCTGCTGGGCGGGCAGTGTCACCGCCAACCCAAACATCAGTGTCAATAGTATCAGAGTCGTCCTTTTCATCGTCAATCGTGTTGGAGTCGGGGCTTAGAGCCGTCCCCTCCCTGTTTTTACCAGCTTCCCATCCGCTGTAAGTTCTGCGGCAAGTTTGTCGAGGATGCCATTCACAAAACGGCGGCTGTCGGGAGTGCTGAAGAATTTCGAAATCTCTATGTATTCATTAATGGTGACCTTCACCGGGATGTCGTGGAACTGGCAGAACTCGGTCAGGGCCATGAAAATGATGATTTTGTCCATCAAGGCGATGCGGTCGTAATCCCAGTTGGAGATATGGTCTTTGACCAGCTGCTGGTAGGTGTCGGCATCGCGCAAGGTATCGCGGAAAAGCTTCACCACAAAGTGTTTGTCATCGCAATCCTCATCCCCATCCGTCTTATATACTGGTGGAAGAAGGGTGTCGGCGTTGAAGGATGCATCCATCTCGTTGATGAACTTCCACAACAGGAACAAGCCCATCTGATAATCGCTGTTATAGTCAAGATTCCTATCGGCATAGAAGTCGAAAAGGAAGTCGTCCTCTGCCATATGGTTGTCGATGACATCGAGAATCAGCTGTTTGTCGTGGGCGAAGTCATCCACTTCACTATTCATATATTCGACATATTCCGGGAACTCGCGAAGGCGGTTATAGAACGAGCGGATGAAATCTTCTCTGTTATCGACCCAGCTGATCTTATATTTCTCCATCTGGCGCTGAAGATCAGTGTTGGCTTCCAACACGTTGAGCACGCGGTTGTTGACAAAGCGGCGGTTGGGATTCAGGTCCTCTTCCGTAGGGAAGTTCTTGTGCATATTCTCCTCGATCCTGCGTTCAGCGAAGCACTTCACCTCTACCCAAAACGACAGTTGACGGATGAAGAGGCCATAGAGATCCTCTACGTGGTTGAGAAGCTGACGTTCAGCGGCCAGCCGATCGGTCTCTTCAGCCTGATGATATGCGTAAATCTGCTGCAAGACCTTGATTCTTAAAAATCTTCTATTCAACATAAAATAAGAACAAAGAATATGATGATTATTAAACGGCAAATGTAAGAATTTATTCTTAATGAGAAGGGGTGTTTGTAAAATAAAAGTTATCTTTGCGACACGAAAAAAAGAACTTTTATTAACCATCAAATTCTAAGACAATGATTAGCAAGAAACTCGCCAAGGCCATCAACGACCAGATCAACGCTGAGATGTGGTCGGCCTATCTTTATTTGAGCATGTCGCAAGACATCTATGCCAAAGGCTTCAAAGGCATCGCCCATTGGTACAAGGTTCAATTCCTGGAGGAGCAAGCCCATGCAGCCATCATGATCAACTACCTTCACTCGCAGGACGAGCGTGTGATCCTCGCCCCCATCGCCAAAGTGCAGACCGAATGGGACAGCGTCCTGGCTGCCTTTGAGGACACGTTGGAGCACGAAAAGAAAGTGACCGCGATGATCAACAACCTGTGTGACATCGCTGAAAAGGACAACGATCGCGCTGCTGGAAACTTCCTTGCCTGGTTCATCGATGAGCAGGTGGAAGAAGAAGAGAACGCCCGCGACCTCGTGCGTCAAGCCAAGATGATCGGTGACCACATCGGTGGCATGATCATGCTCGACAAAGAGTTGGGAGCTCGCGAATATCACACCCCTTCCCCATTGAAATAATCCCTACGACAAAAACAGGGCGGTGTCATTGACACCGCCCTGTTTTTTTTATCTTGCCATGACGAGTTTCAGCGTTTGAGAACCTCGGTCAGAGACCGCATTGATGAAATAGACTCCGTTTTTCAGCTGGTTGAGATAGGTCTCCAGCGTTGTATGGTTCAAACCATTGAAATGATACCCCATCATTTTTCGTCCCATCAGGTCATAGATGCCGATCTCTGCCTGATAGCCATCTTCAAGTTGAATGTGGACCTGGCCGCTTGATGGATTCGGGAACACCTTGATGATTTCATTGCTCGGGGCCGAGGTGTCTTCCACATGCAGCATTAGCATGGCCTGTTCGAAATTCGGAATGCCATAGCCATAGCGGACGTCAGGATTCGAGGCGCGGTTGCTACACTGACGGACCGCATCGCAGATCTCCTGCACGGAGGCATGGGAGTTGGCCTGCCACAAACAGGTCACAGCACCTGCCAGCACCGGGGTGGCAAACGAGGTGCCGTCACCATTATAATAACCGCCATAGCCAGCCACGTAGGTGCCACCACCTCTTGCCATGACGTCAGGTTTGATACGTCCATCGTAGGTAGGTCCCACCGAGCTAAACCAGCAGCGTTCACCCGAACCATCGACAGCGCCGACGGAGAGGCAGTGCTCCGCATCGGCTGGGATGCCTAAAGTGCATTCTCCAAAAGAGCTATCTCCTTCATTGCCCGCGGCGATCAAACACAACATACCGCGACTGGCGGCAACCTCAACGCCTCTGGTCATCGGGGCGGTTTGTCCGTCGAAATGCTCAAAAGGATGGTTCCACTGGATCATGTCGAAGTCGATATATCCCAACGAGGTGGTGCAGACATCTACTCCCAAGCTGTCGGCATATTCAGCTCCAGAGACCCAGTTGTATTCTTCTACGATATTCTCGTAATCGCCATTCTCCGTATGAATCAAATAAAACGATGCCTTAGGAGCCGTTCCGACCATGACGTCAGGCACAAAAGCTGCGATGGTGCTGAGACAGCTGCAGCCGTGACCACTCTGGGTATAGACCGAAGGCTGTCCAGGAAGGAAGGAACGAGTACCCAAGAGACGACCTTCCTCGCGCATGTTGTCGAACGCCGGATGATTCTCGGCACCCACAAATCCACCATCGAGGACAGCGATGACCATTCCTTCGCCACGGTATCCTTGGCTATGCATGTAGTCGGCCCTGATTTGACTGACCTGGGTGGCGGCACCACCATAGTAACCATCCATAGTGGCTCGAGGCATCTCTGTCATCCGCATCTCCTCGGCCAACCACTGCTCCTTGAGTTCTTGAGCTTTGGGGTCGTTGGGGCAATCTCGCACCACAGAAACGAATTCCAGGGCGTTGATGGCATCGATGACCGATGGGTTGGTGGTATAGACGGAGACTCCATTCAACCATTTCGAAGGGTTGATGAGCTCAGCGCCACAGTCAGCGACAGCCTGCAGGTATTGTGGATTCACCGGCAAGTCGTACTCGTCGATGGCGATACCCAGACGGGCCCGACGATCCAAGGCGCGCTGCGAGAGGTAAGCTTCAGGGTTGTCAATAGTATAAGGTGTACCATTCTTATCGGTAAACTGCACCCAATAGATGTTAGAGGCAATCTGCGCCTGGGCACAGACAGTAGCAATCAGAAGAACAAAAAGAAGAATTTTTTTCATGATCATGAGAATTAAAAATGAGAATTAAATAGTATGAATTTCTTTAAAGAACGCAAAGGTAACAATATTTCTTCATCTCCTAGGCCCCATGACTTATAAAATTCGTACTTTTACCGAAAATTTCAACCATGCGCATCGACATCATCGCTGTCTTCCCCGAAATGTTCGAGGGACCTTTCACTGAATCCATCATCAAACGCGCCATCAACAAAGGCATCGTGGAGATTGAACTTCACAACTTACGCGACTACAGCACCGACAAACACAAGAAAGTCGATGACTATCCCTTCTCTGCCGGTGCCGGCATGGTGATGATGATTGAACCCGTTGACAACTGCATCACGCATCTCAAGAGCCAACGCGACTATGACGATGTCATCTACATGAGTCCGGACGGTGAGCTCCTCGACCAGCCACTCTGCAACCAGCTCTCGCTGAAAGAGAATCTCATCATTCTTTGCGGGCACTACAAAGGCATCGACGAGCGCATCCGTGAACACCTTATCACCCGTGAAATATCCATAGGCAACTACGTGCTATCCGGTGGCGAACTCGGCGCTGCAGTCCTCGTGGACAGCCTCGTCCGTCTCATCCCAGGCGCTATAGGCGATGAGACCTCCGCCCTCTCCGACTCCTTCCAAGACGGACTCGTCTCACCACCCGTCTATACCCGCCCCCGAAACTACAAAGGTTGGGAAGTCCCGGAAGTCCTCCTCTCGGGCAACGATGCCGTCATTAACGACTGGAAATTGGAACAAGCTTGGCAACGGACCAAGGAAAGAAGACCAGAAATGTACGGAAAACTAAAAAAAAGCGAAGATTTTCCGAATAAAAAGCGTTTATAATCAAATTATTTGTATATTTGCACCCGTTTTCTTAGGTAGAATATATTAAATAATTATATACAAATGAAGAACGCATTGATTCAATTCGTTGAAGATCAAGTAATTGTAAAAGATTTTCCGAAGTTTAGAGCTGGTGACACGGTCACCGTTACGTACAAGATTGTTGAGGGAAACAAGGAACGTCTTCAGAAGTTCCAAGGCGTGGTTCTGAAGCGCAGTGGCAGCGGCAAGACCGCTACCTTCACCGTGAGAAAGATTTCAAACAACATCGGTGTTGAAAGATGCTTCCCTATCGCTTCTCCTATGATTGACAGCATTGAGCTGAACAAGGAAGGCGCCGTCCGCAAATCACGCATCTACTATCTCAGAGGATTGCGTGGAAAGAAGGCAAGAATCAAGGAAGCCAAGCGCAAAGACTGATTCCCCAACTTCATCACAACAAAAAAGCCCGACCGAATGGCCGGGCTTTTTTCGTGTTACTTCTTCTCTTTCTTGAAGATCCTCTTCCTCAACATGAACACCGTCAAAATGGCCCAGAAAACCACCAAGACACCCAAGGTAATCCATGTCGCCTTCAAACTCTGAGGAGCAAAGCCCATCAGCAACAGCACCGGGAAGCCCAACACGATGGCAGCCAGGGTCTGCAACACAAGGTTGTTGGCCGCCGGAGTCTCAAACTTCGGGTCGATTTCACGCAACAAGATCATGCCGTTGGAAGCCGTACCCGTCAACATGCCAAACATGGAGAAGAAACCCTCGTACTTATAGTCGGGATAGAGATGCTTGCAGATGAACAGCACATAGATGAAGGTTACCAAAGCACCCAATGCACAGATGATGGTGAAAGGCAAAACGAACTTGCCAAACTCCTCGAAGCTGATGGCCGCCGTTCCAGCCACAATCATGATGTCGAAACAGAAGCCGCTGATTCGGTTCAGCATATAGTTGTTGATGTACTCGCGCCGCATGATCTTCGCCTTCTTGAAACGGCCCAAGATCCATTTGAAGAGGATGCCGAACAAGGTACCAATCAAGAAGTTGAATCCCCATAGCATCGGCTTCAAGGTGTTGGTGCCGAAGTTGCCCAGCTCCATGCCTTGGATCCAATGCGTGAACAGATACACCAGGAAATACACGAAGAGCACCATGCTGATCTGCACCGAGAGCTTGTCGATCGACTCCGCATCGGGAATCTCGTTTTTGCCCTCATAGTCTTCAAGCTTATTCACTTGAGCGTCAGCGATTTTCTTGGAGGAGAGCTTGCCTTTTCTCCTCAGGATGTTCATATAGATCACGCCGATCAAGCTGCCCACGATGAATCCCATGGCTGCAATGGAAAGGCCGAAGTCTGCTCCCGCAAAGTCCATCCCCTGCTCAGCAGCCCATCCAGTGAAGATCTTGCCGAAGTTCAGGGCCTGTCCGGGTCCTTGGCCGTAGCCCATGGGAAGCAGCAAACCGGCTGCATAGAAAAGGCGTTTCCCAAGGAAGAAGAAGATGATGGAGACCAACAGGCCAACGATGCCCTGGATGACATACGTCGATGCCGTCAAGGCACCCGTCTCAATCACCTTCATCGGAGAGGACTTCGACTCGATTTTGTTGTTTTTCAAGGCCAATGCCACGAATCCCAAGCCCAAGGCATGATAGGTGACAATTTCCATCATAGGCTTGTTGATCAAATCACGACAACCCGGTATTGCCTTGAAAATCAACAGCAATACGCCACCAAGCAAGGCCGAGGGCAAAAGGCTCTTCTTCAGGAATGGGATATTCGTCCGCAAGGCATTGCCCAACAGCAAGGCCGTGGCAAGAATGCAAAACTGAACCAACCATTGCCAGGCCTCCGGCCGGTCAAAGGTCATCACTTGAGAAACTTCCAGTAGATTCATAACTCTTTCGCTAATTAATTGAGTGCAAACCTACTATAAATTCCATTAAAAACAAAAACAAAAATGTATTATTTTTGCACCATGAAAACCACTTTTCAGCTTTTCACCACCTTTTTCAAGATCGGCGCTTTCACCCTCGGGGGCGGCTATGCCATGTTGTCGATGGTGGAGAAAGCGGTGGTTGACAAGAAAAAATGGATTCCGTCGGATGAGTTTTGGGACATGATTGCCATCATCCAGTCGCTGCCCGGGGTATTCGCGGTGAACACCGCCCTGTATGTCGGCCACAAGATCGACGGTGTCAAAGGCGCCATCGCTGCCATGCTCGGGGCCATCATCCCATCCATCACCATCATCTTGTTGTTGGCCACGGTCTTCAGGGAATACCGCAACCTGCCGGTCGTCGAGCGCATCTTCAAAGGCATCCGTCCCTGCGTGGTAGCCCTTATCCTTGCTCCCTCGCTGAGGATGATCAAGTCGGCCAAAGTCAACTGGAAGACTGTCATCATCCCCATCACTGCCGTGTTCTTAATCTGGTGGTGCAAGGTCTCTCCCGCCATCGTCATCATCGCTGCCATCGCAGGCAGCCTGGTCTATGCGCTCATCATGGAGCGCAAGCTACGACAAAAAGGAAAGGAGGAAGCGCAATGACCTTGTATCTTCAACTGCTCTGGGTCTTTGTCAAGATCGGCGTCCTCGGCTTTGGCGGCGGCTACGCCATGCTCTCCTTGATTCAACATGAAGTGGTGGACCATTACGGATGGATGACGACCACCGACTTTGCCGACATGGTGGCCATCTCCCAGATGACCCCCGGGCCAATCTCCATCAACATGGCCACGTACGTGGGTTACACCACAGGAGGTTTCTTCGGGTCGCTCCTCGCCTCTTTCGCCTTGTGCTTACCCTCCATCATCATGGTCTATTTCATCATCCGTCTTTTCATGAACAAGCGCAACAACACGCTGATGAACAACGTGCTGAAAGGACTTAAGCCGGCCATTGCCGGATTGATTTTCGCGGCAGGCCTCGCCATGATGAACGCCCAGAACTTCGTAGAGATAGGAAAAGGCGAGAACAACATCAGCATCGTGATCTGTGTCCTCGCCTTTGTGGCCTCTTATTTCTTCAAGGCCAACCCGATCCTACTCATCGTCCTCTCGGGTGTCGTTGGATTCATTGTTTATTAGTTTCCTTCGAACAACTTGTCAATCAAGTCTTTGTATTTCTTGGTAATCACATTGCGCTTCACCTTCAGCGTTGGGGTCAGCAAACCATTGCCGATGCTCCATTCGTCGGCAAGCAACACATGTTTCTTGATCTTTTCCGTCTCGCCCAGGCTCTTGTTGAGGTTGTTGACTTCCTTGGCGAAGCGTTTCAGGACTTCCGGATGACGAATCATCTCCTCGTTGGTGGTGTAAGGAATCTTCTCCTCAGCACACCAAGCTTTCAAGTCGGTGAAACTTGGGATGATGAGGGCACCGGCGAATTTCTGGTTCTCGCCCACCACCAAGATCTGTTCGATCAACTTGGAGGCACTGAATTTGGCTTCGATGACATCGGGGTTGATGTACTTGCCGCCTGAGGTCTTGAAGAGGCTCTTGATACGGCCAGTGATCTTCAAGCGATTGTATTGGTCAATCTCACCCATGTCGCCAGTATGGAACCAACCATCCTCGTCGATGACCTCTTTGGTGAGTTCAGGATGTTTGTAGTACCCCATCATCACGTTGTGTCCACGGCAAATGATCTCACCGTTTTCAGCAATTTTCACTTCAGTGCCAGGCAGGGGCTGTCCCACATAACCGACCTCACGGCCATGAGGATTACGGTTACTCACCGCGATAACGGGCGAAGTCTCCGTAAGGCCATAGCCTTCAAAGACCGGCATCTTGATGGCGGAGAAGAAACCTGCGATCTTCTGAGAGATGGCCGCGGCTCCAGAAACGATGATGTCGAAGTTCTCGGCGCCGAGATTACTCCTGATCTTGGAATAGACCAACTTGTCGGCGATACCGAGCTTGAAGTCATAGAACCTGTTTCGGCTCGTGGCGTCGATCTTGTAACGTTCGCCAAGATGCAGAGCCCAGAAGAAGATGGCTCTGGCAATGCCTTTCTGTTTCTTTCCCGACTGATAGATAGCTTCATAGAATCGTTCCAGCACACGTGGAACAGCACACATCATCGTCGGATGGACATCACGCATGTCGTTGGCGATGGTGCCCAGGCTCTCCGCGTAATAAATCGACATGCCGCGGTATTGGTAGCAATAGTTCAGAGCGCGCTCGTAGGCATGACAAACCGGCAGGAAACTAAAGGCCTTGTCAGAAGTATCGCTGATGGTGTAATGGAAGTTCTTGAACTGGTTCATTAGGTTATGGTGCGAGAGCATGACGCCCTTGGGAGTTCCCGTCGTACCAGAGGTATAGATGATGGTGGCACATTCCATCTCGTCAACTGAAGCCTTGCGAGCAGCAAGTTCCTCGGCATGGGGATGTTCCCGCCCAAGTTGCATCATCTGGTCAAAATAAGGATACTTCTCACGGTCGATCATGGTATAGACCATCTTCACATTGGGAGCATCAGGCAAGATGTTCGTCACCTTCTGCATCACGGAGAGGCCGTCGATGATGACTAACTTGGCATCGCAGTCACTGAGGATATAACGATAGTCCTCCTCGCTAATGGTGGGATAAATAGGTACGTTGATTGCACCAACCTGGCTGATGGCCATGTCAAGCATGTTCCATTCAGGACGGTTGGTAAGAATCATCGCCACCTTGTCACCTTTTTCGATGCCTAACTCGATGAGGGCATAACTCAGTGTGTCGGTTTGCTCTTTATAGGCATGAGAACTGTGTTTCACCCACTCACCATTCTTTTTACCAGCCAAGGCAACCTGTTGGTTGGGGTACTTCTCGACATAGTTGTCAAGAAGGTCAAATACTCGTTTTATTTCCATAATAATGCTCGTTTCAAAAAATGAATTTGCAAATTTAAAATCTTTTTAATTGCAAGTCAACTAAAAAAATCACAAACACATGAAAACCAAAGCAGCAAGCACCATCAGCAATGGAATGATCTTGCTCCTGATGTTCTTTTCCTTGAAGAACAAGGCTCCATAAACGAACGAAACCACCAAGCGGACCCCATATAATATAAGAGGTATAAGCACGATGACCGCTGCCTCTTGGTTCAATCCCGAGAGATAGATAACGTCGGCAATCGTCACGAAAACCGCCATCGCCACAATACCCCAACGCCATTCGAACGGTTGTTTCGCTTTCTGAGGACTCCAGATGAAAAGAAGCATCACCGCCATCATCAAGAAATCGTAGATGGTGTACCAAGCCTGAATGGTGGCTGGGGAAATCGTCTCCTTACTCAACAGGAACTTGTCGTAAACCCCACTCAAGGCCACCAACACCGCTGATGCCAACAGCATATAAACCCATTTGTCGCGGACGAACTGAATCCCTTCCAACTTTCCAGAACGGTTCATCAGATAAAACGAGACCAATGCCAAGGCGACACCAAGCCATTGCGTCCACAACAGATGCTCTTGAAAGATTATGAATAGCAAAATCAATGAGATGGCCGGACGCAGTTGGTTGACCGGACCCACCACCGTGATGGGCAGGTGTTTCATAGCCGAATAGCTGAACATCCAAGAGACCAGGATCATTGCTGTTTTACCAGCAATCAGCAGATGCTGTTTCGCCGTCAAAGGCTCCACATAGAAATGACTCCAGAAATTGCCATCAAAAAGCTCAGGACGAAGCCATGAGGTGACGATGAAGGGCACAAAAAGCAACCCACTCACCAACGTGCTATAAAAGAGCACCGGGATGATGGCATTCCCCACCACCGTTTGTTTCTTGAAGATGTCATAGAAGCCTAACAAGACGGCGGAGATCAACGATAGTACAACCCACATGATGCTAAGGTTTTAGGCCGCAAAATTAGGAATAAATTTGATTGAAAAAACACTATGTCAAAATGTCATATTGTTTTAAAATATATGTCAAATTGTCGTAAAATAAGGCTTTGGACAAGGATTTGATGGTGAGGGAGGCAAATAATCAATCAAACAACAAACTATGGAAAACAAGTATGAATCGTTAAACCGCTACGCCAAGAACCTCAACGAGTTGGCGAAAGCGGGCAAGCTTGACCCAGTGATTGGACGTGACGAGGAGATCCGTCGAGTTTTGCAGATTCTGTCACGTCGAACCAAGAACAACCCTATCCTGATCGGTGAGCCCGGTGTGGGCAAGACCGCCATCGTCGAAGGTCTCGCACAACGTGTCGTCAACGGCGACGTGCCCGAGAACCTGAAGAACAAGATGGTGTTCTCGCTCGACATGGGTGCGTTGATTGCAGGAGCCAAGTACCAGGGCGAATTTGAGGAACGTCTGAAAAGCGTCATCAAGGAAGTCGTTGACAGCAGCGGCGAGGTGGTCCTTTTCATCGACGAGATCCACACCTTGGTCGGTGCTGGCGCCTCTAGCGGTGCCATGGATGCAGCCAACATCTTGAAACCCGCCCTATCGCGTGGCGAGCTGCAATGCATCGGTGCCACCACCCTGAAGGAATATCAACAGTACTTCGAAAAAGACAAGGCCCTGGAGCGTCGTTTCCAAACCGTCATGGTTGACGAACCCGACGAGGCCTCGGCCATCTCCATCCTCCGTGGACTGAAGGAACGTTACGAGAACCACCACCACATCCGAATCCTCGACGAGGCCATCGTGGCATCGGTGCAGCTTTCCGTGAGGTACATCTCCGACCGATTCCTGCCCGACAAAGCCATCGACTTGATCGACGAGGCGGCAGCGAGACTGCGTCTCCAAATCGACTCCGTGCCAGAGGATCTCGAAGACGTGGAACGTGCCATACGGCAACTGGAAATTGAACGCGAGGCGCTGAAACGCGAGAACGACACCAAGAAGGTGAAAGCCTTGGGTGAAGAACTCGACAAACTCAACGCCAAGAAAGCGGAGATCAAAGGCAAATGGGAACAGGAACGCCTTTACGTGGAACGCATCCAAAAGGAGAAAGACAACATCGAACGCTACAAACGCGAAGCTGCCGCTGCCGAACGCGACGGCGACTATGGCCGTGTGGCTGAACTGCGCTACGGCAAAATCCGCGAAGCGGAAGCCACCATCGAAAAAGCCAAGAGCGACCTGCTAGTGGTGCAAGGCGACCATCCGCTGATCGACGAGGAAGTCACCTACCAGGACGTGGCCGAGATCGTCTCCCGTTGGACCGGCATCCCCGTGAAGAAGATGATGCAAAGCGAACGCGAAAAGCTCCTGAACCTGGAGAAGGAACTGCATAAACGTGTGGTCGGCCAAGACGAGGCCATCCGTGCCGTCTCTGACGCCATTCGACGCAGCCGTGCCGGACTGCAGGACTCGAAACGACCCATCGGATCGTTCATCTTCATGGGCACCACCGGTGTCGGCAAGACCGAGCTGGCCAAAGCCCTCGCCGAATTCCTGTTCGACAACGAAAACAACATGGTGCGTATCGACATGTCGGAGTATCAGGAACGTCATACCGTGTCGCGACTCATCGGTGCACCTCCAGGATACGTCGGCTACGAAGAGAGCGGACAACTGACCGAAGCGGTACGACGCAAGCCATACTCCGTGATCCTGCTCGACGAGATCGAGAAAGCACATCCCGATGTGTTCAACATCCTGCTGCAAGTGCTCGACGACGGACGACTCACCGACAACAAGGGACGTACCGTCGATTTCAAGAACACCATCGTCATCATGACCTCCAACATTGGAGCCAACATCATCCAAGAGCGGATGTCGGACGCTGCCACAGCCACTTCTGAGGCCGTGTTCGAACAAACCCGAAACGAGGTCATGGACCAACTGAAGATCTTCATGAGGCCGGAGTTCCTGAACCGTATCGACGACATCATCATGTTCCGCCCGCTTAACGAAAGCGAAATCGCCGAAGTCGTCCTCATGCAGTTCAACCATGTCAAGAAGATGCTGGCCGAGAACGGCATCACCATCGACATCGCTCCCGACGCCGTTGATCTCATCGCCCACCAAAGCTACGATCCGCAATATGGCGCCCGTCCTGTGAAACGTATGATGCAACGCGAGCTCCTCAACGAACTCTCGAAGATGATCCTCGCCGACAGCATCGACAAGACGAAGCCTATCGTGGTGAAAGCCAAGGATGGCAAACTCAGCTTTGAAAACTGATCGGGAGACTAAATCCTCCCAGAGCGCCTAAAGCCCAGTGAGAACATCAGCAATACCGTGACAATCTCCAAACGGCCAATCAGCATGTCAAAAGCCAAAATCCATTTCGACGCTGTAGGCAGGTCAGCCAAACATGCATCTGGGCCCGTGGCTCCTGAGCCCGAGCCCAGATTGCTGAAATAGCTCAGGAAGGAGATACACGAATCTTCCAAACTCAAACCCGACAATGTCAACACCACCGCGTTGACAATGAAAAGAACCACAAACAATGACAGGAAGTTGATTACGCGCCGAACTGACGTCTCGTCAACCGTCTGCCCTGAAACCTTCACCGAAAACATCCCCGTGGGATGAATCAGCTCTTTCAAGGCATTCTTGATGACTTTGAAAATCACGATGACTCGAATGATCTTGATACCCCCACTAGTTGATCCAGCACATCCACCGATAATCATCATCATCATGGTCGGGATCACAAAGAGCATCCCCCACCGATCATAATTGCTGTTGCCCGCAGCAAAACCCGTGTTCGACAACATCGACGACACATGGAAGAACGATGTCCGGATGATGGGCTCCCCACGGTCGGGATAATCCGCCAGCTGCGACTCCGTGACCCCATGGAAATTGGGCGTGATGTAAAACAAGAGCACAAAAAACGCCGTCATCACCAAGATCGAGATCAGATACACCTTGAACTCCTCGTTCTTGCGAATCACATCGAAACGGCCAATCAGCGTAAAATGATAGATGGCAAAGCTGATGCCAGAGAGAAGCATGAAAACGGCACAGACGTACTCCAGATAACTGGACTGAAAATAGCCTATGCTGTCGGCATGGGTGCTGAACCCACCAGTCGATGTCGTGGTCATGGCATGGCACACAGCATCAAAAAAGTCCATTGGGCCCAACCAATAAAAAACAGCACAAGCTACGGTGAGGAAGATGTAAATCGCCCAAAGGATGCTTGAGGTGCCTTGCATGGTAGGTGCCAGCTTCTCCACACTGAGTCCAGGAGCCTCAGCAGCGAAAAGGGTGATGTTTCTCGAGCCTTTGGCCACCGAAGGCACAAACGCCAAGGTAAACACCACGATACCCAAGCCACCGAGCCATTGCATCACGCTACGCCAGAACAAGATGGCGTGCGACTGGCCGTCCACATCCCTCAAGATCGTCGAACCCGTGGTGGTGAAGCCCGACATCGTCTCGAAAAACGCATCCGTCACATTGTCAACCACTCCACTCAGCAGGAAAGGCAACATACCGAAAACCGAGAAAAGGACCCACGAAAGGGTCACGATGACGAAAGTATCCTCGATCTTCAAGGCATTCTTGCGGCGCCTGCCAATCAAGGTAAGCACCAGTGCATTGAATCCAGTGATTCCTGCCGTGATCAGAAAGCTATCCAGGTCCTGCTCTCCCCCATGCACATGGTAATAGGCCGCCACTCCCGCTGTCGCCAGCAAAGCCGCGGTCTCAATAAAGAGCAAAATACCGAATAGCCTGCTTTTCATCGGTCAATGACTTGGGTAAGGGATCACCACTGCTCTGCCCAACCGTCGCCGTAGTCGAAGTCATCATCACCGTCCTCTTCCGGCTCCTCGTGATACGAGTCGTCCGACAGAGGCTTGACCCATTTACGGAAATTCGACGAGGCGATGGCCATGATCTCACCGTCTTTCTCGGGCGACACAGCGATGTCGATCTCATCGCGGGTGAGCTCCTTGAGCCAAACGGCAAGCTCCGAGAAGCCCATCTCCGTCACCTCGTAGCCTTCCCAGTCCTCCACTGCAGCCTTTTTTGCCAAGGCTTCCGACTCCCAAATCGGGATGTATGAATTTCCATCAGCGTCTTCCAACATGGCAAACATGCCGGTCATCGCCTCAAGCAACCACACCTTACGCGTTGCAGCGATGGCATCAAGAAAGGTTTCGAGTGTATTCATGATCATTAACGTTTAGCGTTTCTAAGTTGCTGTTGTTGTGCCTTCTGAGCCTCTTCAAGACGCTGCTGGAAGCGCGACTTCTTGACGGGCTTACGCTTGTTCTCCTCGATCTTCATACGGATCTTGTCTTCGTCAATCAGCACTCTGAAGAGATACATCTGCAAGAAGGTGATGATGTTGGCCAGCATATAGTAGTAACTCAATCCGGCCGAGTAGCTGTTGAAGATACCCAGGAAGAGGATCGGCATGAGGTACATCATGATCTTCATTCCCTTCATCTGTGGATTAGCCCCAGTGTCCATCTGCTTGTTGTTGACATAGGTGTAGATGAAGGTAGTGATGGTCATCAGCAAGCAGAACAAACTCACGTGGTCGCCATAGCCCGGGATGCGGAACGGAAGGTCAAGGATGCTGTCGTAGGTGGAGAGGTCCTCCGCCCAAAGGAAAGATTGCTGTCGCAACTCAATCGACGACGGGAAGAAACGGAACACGGCGATGAGGATTGGGAACTGGAGCAACATAGGCACGCAGCCCGCGGTAGGACTCACGCCTGCCTGTTTCTGCAAGTTCATGACAGCTTGCTGTTTCTTCATTGCGTCCTCCTCACGGGGATATTTGGCGGCGATGGCCTCCATCTCCGGCTTCAACAGTCGAGTGACAGCCGTTGACTTGTACGAGCGGAAGGCAATCGGGAACAACAAGATCTTAATGAGGATGGTCAAAATCAAGATAACGATACCATAGTTCCATCCATACGAACCCAGCCAGTTGAAGACATAGATGACACCGTAGTTGATCCAGCGAATCAGGAAGAAGTTACCCACGTCGATTTGGCGTTGAAGTTTCAGACCGTAGCTGCGCAGGGTCTTGAAATGGTTCGGGCCAAAATAGAACGACATCGGGAACTCATTGACCTCAGCGGTGTTATCGTATGGGATCTCCATGCTCGACGACATCGTCTTGAGGTATTTGGGATTCCCTGGATGATCCGTGTTCACCCCGATCTTGGCGCTTGAGAATCCATTTTTGGCTACCAAAACATTGCAGAAGAAACGTTCCTTAAACGACACCCAGTTGACGCTCGAATTGATCACCTCCTCCTTATGTTTCCGATCTTCAAGACGGTCCACGTCGTTGTCGTTCATCGGCTTGTAATAAACGGTCGAGGTGGTAAAACGGTCCACGTCCTTCTCATGTTGCAGGAGATCGACTTGCCAATCTAGATTCAAGTAGTTGATATTGTTGGCGATAATCTCTTTCATTCCGACGGTACGCAGGTTGCAGTCGAACATGTAGTTGTCATCGCGGATCTTGAATTCGTATTCCAGGTAAGCGTCATCACTGTCAGCATAGGCTCTCAAGGCAAAGACGAGGCTGTCGCCCTCGCCTACTGTGATATGGTCGCTCTGGCAAGGCTGGCCGTTGAGATAGGGTTGGAAATACAGCTGAGAGGTGTTGATGATTCGGTTATTGGAGAAGAACGAAAGGTCGAACAAAGCGGTGTTGGGGTCGAAGCTGATCAGAGGCAGTGAGTCGTAAGTCTTATAGTCTTTCAGCTCCACCTCCTTAATGAATCCACCTTGGCTTGAGAAGGTGATTTTTTGGAGTTTGTTCTCCACGGTCCAGTACCGTTCCTCACCGTTGGAGGCGGTGGCGAAGGCGCCGAATTTATCTTTTCTTACGCGTTCCTCTTCGGCGGCGAGGGCTGTCGAGTCCATCGTAGCGCGGTTGAGTTCAGCGAGTTGCTGTGCTTCAGCTTCATGTTGTTGTTCTTCGAGCAAGCGTAGCGAGTCGAGTGCGGCGGCCTCACGGCGCGCGGTCATGATTGAGTCCTGGATTCGTTTCTGCTCAGCCAGCTGTTCTTTCGAGGGTTGCATCCAATACATCCAACCAAACAGGATGGCGGCGATAAGGATAAAACCAATAAGGGATGATTTGTTCATTAAAAAATAAGATCGTTATCGTTGAAAATATATAATGAGGGCGACCGAGTGAACGGTCACCCTCATTGAATGGTTCATTAATAGTATCTGTAGCTCTTCACTTCGCCGATATGGCGTGCGAGGCGGATTACCTGGTTGCTGTAGCCGAACTCATTGTCGTACCACAGGTACAGGATCACGGTCTTGCCATCAGCGGAGACTTTGGTGGCCGGAGCATCGAAGATGCAGGCGCAGGAGTCGCCGATGCCGTCGGACGAGACGAACTCGGTGTTCTGGCTGAAGCGGATCTGCTCGATGAGGTTACCTTCGAGGCAAGCGACGCGGAAGGCTTCGTTGACTTCTTCGACGGTGGTCTCACGTTCCAGGTCGAGGGCGAGCACGGCCAACGACACGTCGGGTGTAGGAACACGGACGGCATTGCTCGTCAGCTTGCCTTTCAGCTCAGGGATGGCCTTAGCGGCAGCCTTGCCAGCACCCGTCTCGGTAATCACCATGTTCAACGGGGCTGAACGACCACGACGTTCTTTCTTGTGGTAGTTGTCGAGCAAGTTCTGGTCGTTGGTATAGCTGTGAATGGTCTCGATATGGCCTTTCACGATGCCGAAGTTCTTGAGCATGACCTCGAGTCCGGGGACGATGGCGTTGGTGGTACATGAAGCTGCTGAGAAGATCTTCTCGTTCTTCAGGTCGAGCGTATCTTGGTTGACGCCGTAAACCACGTTCGGGATATCGCCCTTGCCAGGAGCGGTGAGCAGCACCTTGCTGACACCCTTGGCTTGCAGATGGCGCGAGAGGTTCTCCCTGTCGCGGAAAGCACCCGTGTTGTCGATGAGCAGAGCATCGTGGATGCCGTAGGCTTCATAGTCGATGTCTTCCGGATTCTTGGCTTCGAGGAAGAGAATCTTCTGGCCGTTGACTTCCATGGCGTTCTCCTCAATCAGCGGACGGCATACACCATGGAAATAACGGTGCACTGAGTCGGTACGGAACAGGTTGATACGCTTGGCGATGTCTTCGGGTGAGTTCTTGCGGGTGACGATGGCACGGACGCGCAATGCAGATCCGTTACCCACCATCTCCGTCATCTCACGGCAGAGGATACGACCGATACGGCCAAAACCGTAAAGGATGACATCCTGCACCTTGTTGCTGCGCGGCAGTGCATCGATAATGTAGTGAAGCTTGTCGCGAACAAAGGCGGTGATGTTGTTGTCATACTTCTCGTGCTCGTCGGTCCATTCGGAGTTGAGACGTCCAATATCGATACGGGCGGGTGCCAGGTTCTCAGCAAGAAGAGCCTTGGCGATGAGCAATGAGTCTTGAACACGCACGGGTTTGCCCAAAACAGCCTCTGCACGGAGATGCTTGTTCAGGATCTTACCCGAGCCACGGTTGACCAGCAGCGAACGCAACAGGATGAGTTCCACTGACTTGTCATACCACAGCTTACCAACGATGTTGATCAACTCGTTGGCGGCTTTCTCATTCTCATTCCAAACTTTTAATGAGCTTTCGTAATTATCCATGTGTATTATTTTTTGTTAAGGTTTTTAATCTTGCAAAAATAATAAAATATTCACTCCAAATGACATTGAAGCGAAATAATTCATCGGCATTTTACCAACGGGCATTGACGGCATCCCAATCGATGATCTGCCACAGGGCGGCCAGATGGTCAGGACGACGGTTCTGATAGTCGAGATAGTAAGCGTGTTCCCAAACGTCGAAAGTCAGCAAGGGCTTCAATCCGCGTTGCACCGGGTTGCCAGCGTTAGTCTCTTGGGTGATGACGAGTTTACCTTCAGCATCAGCGGAGAGCCACACCCAACCGGAGCCAAACAAGGTGGCACCTTTCTTGGTGAATTCCTCTTTGAAGGCTTCGAACGAGCCAAATTGCGCATTGATGGCTTCAGCGATGCGACCGGTAGGTTGGTTGTCGGCCTTGGGAGCGCGGAACTGGGTGAAATACAGGTTATGGTTCAGGATCTGTCCGGCGTTGTTGAAGACGCCACCTTCGGACTTCTTTACAATCTCCTCCAAAGGCATGTCGGCATAGGCCGTGCCCTCGATGGCTGCGTTGAGGTTGTTGACATAGGCCTGCAAGTGCTTTCCATGATGAAAGCCTATGGTCTCTTTGCTGACCACAGGCTCCAAGGCATCCATTGCATAAGGCAACGGGATCAGTTCATATTTCTTCATTCGTAAAAAGTTTTAAGTGATTCAATTGATTTATCACTTGCAAAGATACAAAACTTTTTACTGATTCAAATACATTTGATACAAAGCTGAAGAAGAATCGGATTTCAAGCGCCGCAAAGCACGGTCGCGGATTTGTCGGGTACGTTCACGCGAGATGCCCATGTCCATGGCAATCTCATCGAGCGAATATTCCCTCGGGGTTCCAATGCCATAGTACATATTGATGACATGACGTTCCTTTTCGGTAAGTTGGCCAAGCGAGCGTTGGATGGCGTTTTGGTTCGACTCGTTCTCCACCGCCTCATCCGTTGCTTTGGAGTCCTGCTCCACATACACATCGAGGAAGTTGCCTTCATCGTCATCATCGAGCGGGGCGTCGGTCGAAATCTGGCGCAGGTTCATGCCCATCAGCGACTGCACCTTCGACTCGCTGAGGTCCATCTCATTGGCAATCTCTTGTGCAGAGGGTTTGCGCTGGAACTCCTGCTCAAGGATGGCTGCGGTCTTTTTCATCTTGCTCATGGCGCCCACCTGGTTGAGGGGAAGGCGGATGATACGCGACTGCTCAGCCACGGCCTGGAGGATGCTTTGACGGATCCACCACACCGCATACGAGATGAACTTGAATCCACGGGTCTCGTCGAAACGCTGCGCCGCCTTGATCAAGCCGACGTTACCCTCATCGATGAGGTCCTGCAACGAGAGACCTTGGTTTTGGTATTGTTTGGCGACGGAGACGACGAATCGGAGGTTGGCTCTGACCAACAGGTCGAGAGCCTTGGCGTCACCTGCTTTGATGCGCTGAGCCAGCTCCACCTCCTCTTCGGGAGTCACCAACCGCTCCTTCGCAATGTCCTGAAGGTACTTCTCCAATGTACCCGCATCACGATTAGTGATGGATTTTGTGATCTTAAGTTGTTTCATAATCTTTTAAAATGTTTGTTTTTTAATTGTAATATTCAAAGTTCATCCTCATACCGTTCGGATACACGCCTCCGATATAGGTCTTGCGTCCCCGGTTCGATGCGATGGCTTTCTCAAGGTCGTTCTTGGTATTCACACTCTTGCCGTTGACATCAGTGATGATAAAACCTTCGACGTTGGCGCCTTGGAAAGGTCCCTGACGAATCTCAACGATCTTGAGACCGCTGTTGACATGAAGCGATTTCATCTCCGACTGCGAGATGGGTTGAAGCATCAGACCAAAAGTGTCGTTGAAGAAGCTCTCCCCTCTCTTGACCACTTCGGTGGAGCCGACCTCGTTGAGGAGACCCACGGTGAAGTATCGTTCGTTGCCATTGCGGATGACCTTCACATTCACCTCATCGCCTGGGCGGTACTGACGGATGGCTTCCATCAGCTGAGTGGTAGTGTTCACGCCTGTGCCGTTAATATCGACAATGACGTCGCCCGACTTGATGCCTGCCTTCTCAGCTGCGCCGTCCTTGGAGGCTTCAGCCACATACACGCCCTTGATGTCATGCATCCCGGCCTCTTCTGCCAAATTGGCATCCATCTCACGGATCTGGACACCCAGGTAGGCGCGTTGAGTCTCACCATACATCAACAGGTCATCGACGACCTTGCGGACGATGTTCGACGGGATGGCGAAGGAATAGCCTTCATAGGAGCCGGTGTGCGAAGCAATGGCGGCATTGATGCCGATGAGCTCGCCACGGGTGTTCACCAATGCACCACCACTGTTACCACGGTTCACGGCAGCGTCAGTCTGGATGAACGACTCAACGTTGCTGCCCTCACCGAGGATGCCGATGTTGCGAGCCTTGGCACTCACGATACCAGCGGTGACCGTTGAAGTCAGATTGAACGGGTTGCCCACAGCCAACACCCACTCGCCTACCTTCACCTTGTCGGAGTCACCGAAAACCAAGTAGTCGAAATCGGAGCCCTCCACCTTGATCAAGGCCAAGTCAGAGGACGGATCTGTGCCCACGATGGTAGCCTTGCTGACCACCTTATTATTAAAGGTGACTTCCACCTCATCGGCACCTTCAACCACGTGGTTGTTCGTCACGATGTATCCATCGGGCGAGAGCACTACACCAGAGCCGTATGCAACCATGGTGTTGCTTTGCGATTGGCCGGGGATGCCATAGAGATGCTCCAGGAAAGCACCGAAGAAATCGTTGTACGAGGAGCTCTTCTGGATGATTGTAGTCTTGATGTGAACCACGGCGTTTACACTGGCTTCAGCCGCATCAACAAAATCAGGGGTATTCTCCGTAGGAAGGAAAGCGGTGCGTTGCACCTTGGGAGCAGATTGAACTTGCTCTATTACAGTCGTTTGTTCATTGGTGGCAACATCGTTCGATGTCGTCTTCTCAGCACATGCTGTCATGAAAATCATGGCGACAGCAACCATGACCGCCTTTGAAGGGGTCAGCTTCATTTTTCTCTCGAACATCATTACTATCTTTTAGTGTTTGGTTGGTATTTCAAATTATTTTGGTCTTCTTATTAATGCACTTTTTTTGTCTTTATTGTCCTAAAATGTGTAATTTTGGCAAAAAAAGAGCACGCGAATTTCATCAAATAATATGCCATGTTTATTTCTGATGACAAAATTTCACTTCGCATCGCAGAGCCCGAAGACGCAGAGGTGATCTACGCTTGGGAGAACGACCGTAGGGTGTGGCGCGTCAGCGAGACCAGCAGCCCTGTCTCCCGTTTCCAGATCGAGCAGTTTCTGTTGGGCAACGGCGAGCTGAGCACCAACCGACAACTGCGACTCATGATCCAGACCCTTGGCGACCCGAAACCCATCGGCTGTGTTGACCTGTTCGACTATGACGCTGTAAACCAACGTGTAGGCATCGGCATCCTCATCGATGAAGACCATCGCCGACAAGGCTATGCCTCACGTGCCATCCGCCTGACTTTGGACTACCTCTTCCAACAAGTCTTGGTCCATCAGGTCCACTGCCTCATCGACGTCACCAACACCGAAAGTCGGCAACTGTTCGAACAGCTCGGTTTCGAACAACAAGGACGAAGGAAAGACTGGATCAGGACACCTGAAGGTTATATCGACACCTTATTCTATCAGAAGTTCAATCAACCCACCCCAAACCCATGAAACAGAAACACAGCGAACAAGAGATCCGTCGCAGACGCATCCGTCGGATCATCGTCATAGTCTTTGGCCTGCTAATCGTCATAGCCTTGGTCATCGGATACCGGCTTTTCCAGACGGTCATGAAGCCCAGCGTCAGGACGCCTGAAGGCAAGTCCTTCTCCTTGTATGTCCCCACGGGTGCCTCCTACGACCAAGTGCTCGACTCGCTCAAAAGGCATGACCTCATCGGCGACCTGCATGGCTTTGAATGGCTTGCACAAAAGAAGAGCTATCCCGAGCATATCCATCCTGGACATTATCTGCTCAAAAACGGCATGAGCAACAACCAGCTCATCAATATGCTGACCGGTGGTTTGCAAACTCCCGTCAAGGTCACCTTCAACAACATGCGCGACGTGAAGATGCTTGCCGGAAGAATTAGCCAACAGATCGAGGCCGACTCACTCTCCATCGTTAGCCTGCTGACCAACCCCGATAGCCTCAACACCATGGGGTTCAACACCAAAACCATACCCGCCTTGTTTTTGCCCAACACCTACGAGTTCTATTGGAACACCTCAGCAAAGAAGTTTGTCGATAAAATGCACCAGGAATACGACAAGTTCTGGAACGCCGAACGCCTCGACAAGGCCAAAGCTGTCGGGCTCACACCGATACAAGTCAGCACCCTGGCCTCCATCGTTGACAAGGAGACCAACAAGACCGACGAGATGGCTCGTATCGCCGGCGTCTATCTCAACCGTCTCCGCAACGGATGGCTGCTCCAAGCCGACCCTACCCTAGTATTCGCCGTGGGCGACTTCGAGCTGAAACGCGTCCTCAATATTCACAAAGAAGTGGAATCACCCTACAACACCTATAAATATGCAGGTCTCCCTCCGGGACCGATCTGCATCCCTTCACTGGCGTCCATCAACGCCGTGCTGAATCCCGAGAAACACAACTATTACTATTTCTGCGCCAAGGAGGACTTCTCCGGTTACCACAACTTCGCAAAGACGCTCAGCGAACACACTAGGAACGCGGAAAGGTATCAGAGAGCGCTGAGGGGGAGGTGAAAGGTGAAAGGTGATAATTGAAAGGTGAAAGGTGAGAGGTGAGAATTGAGAATTGAGAATTGAGAATTGAGAACGGCGAAGCCCTCAACGAAGTTAATTTAGAGATAGCCCGTTAGGGCTTAAAGCTCGGTAGAGAATTGAGAAATGCGAAGCATTCAACGAAGTTAATTTAGAGATAGCCCGTTAGGGCTTAAATCTCGGTAGAATAATAAAAAATATTATACGAAATTAATAAAAATATGAAAGCATTTAAAGCATATGATATTAGGGGCGAATGGGGCAAAGACCTCAACGAGTCCATCGCCTATCGCATCGGTTATTTCCTGCCGAGCATCCTCAATACAAATACCATCTTGGTGGGACGCGACATGCGCTTGTCGTCCGACACGCTGTTCGACTGCCTCACCCGAGGCATCACCGATAGCGGGGCCAACGTTGACGACATCGGTCTCTCCACCACGCCCATGGTGTATTGGAGCACTGCACGTTATGGCTACGACGGCTCCGTGATGATCACCGCGTCACACAACCCAAAGAACCACAATGGCTTAAAGATCTCGAAGACAAACGCTTTGCCTGTCGGATACGACACAGGCCTGAATCGCCTGGAGGCTCTTGTGGATAGCGACAAACCCTGCATCCCAGCAGCAAACAAAGGAACAATACGTCATAAAGAAGTCAAGGACGATTACCTGGAGTTCCAACGTGGCTTCACTGGATGGCACGACAACCTCAACATCGCAGTGGACTGCAGCAGCGGCATGTCTTCACTCTTCGTTCATCAACTCATTGGCAAAGCCCATTATATCAACGACCAACTCGACGGCAACTTCCCCAGCCATGAGCCCAACCCGCTCGAAGCCTCCAGCCAAGAGCAGATCAAGGCATTTGTCAAGAAAGAACAATGCGACATCGGCCTGCTCTTCGATGGCGATGCCGACCGGATCACCTTCATCGATGAACTCGGCAACTTCATCTCGCCTGACCTGATCATCGCCTTCCTAGGCAACTTCTTCCTGGGTCAACGCTATGAGTCAGGCATCGTCCTGCAAGACATCCGCAGTTCAAGAGCCATCCAAGAATACCTCAACCGCTACCAAGCCAAGGTCGAGACATGGCGTGTCGGCAGAGCCTATGCCGCACTAAAGCTGAGAGAACTCGATGGATGCTATGGCGGTGAACTCGCTGGACATTATTATTTTCGCGACTTCTACTACTCCGACTCCGCCCTCCTAGCCGCCTCCATCGTGCTCCGACTGCTCGCTGAATTCAAACGCCAAGGACGCAGCATGAGTTCCATCATCCACGAAATCAGCGCCTATCACAACTCCGGCGAAGTCAACTTCAAGCTCGATCGGAAACAAGAAGCCATGGATGCCGTTCGCGACCATTTCATGCAACAGCAGAAACCCGAACGCTTCCTCGACTTCGACGGCTATCGCCTCGACTATCCCGACTGGTGGCTTAACATCCGTCCCTCCAACACCGAACCCTACCTGCGTTTCCTCGCCGAAGCCAAAAGCGAAGAACGACTTCACAACATTGTCAACGAAGTAACGGAAATTATTCATACCTTTGCCGACGAAAACAACGAATGAAAAAGCGAGACATGAAAATATCCCTTCTCATCATGATGGCAAGCCTCTGCCTCCTGATCTCCTGCACCGACAGCCCCGAGCGCTCACGACTGATCATGGACAAAGGCATCAACCTGCTGTACAACTCATCACAGTTCGAAGAAGCTGACAAATGCTTCACCGAGGCCATCAAATACGACAAAAACAACTACGAGGCCTATTATTATAGAGGATGCTCCAAAGTCAACCGCGAGATGCTCGACGAGGCCATCCTCGACCTGCAAAAGGCATTGGAAATCAAACCCGACTACGCTGATGCGGAGTTCACCTTGGGAAGGATTTATTTCCTAAAGGAAGACCGCGACATGGCTTGCTATTACTTCAAAGCTTCCATGCAGCACGGCAGAGCCAACGTGGAGGACGACATCAAAGGCTGTCCATAAGTTCTTCCTTAGGCTTGCTGTAGTTTTCGGTGCTCACCACGTCACCATCCTCGTTGTAGGTGGTCCACACGCCTATCTTGACTCCTTTCTGAAACGCCCCTTCTTCTTTCAGCGCACCCGAAGGATAGTATGTCTTTGACGGACCATCCAACTGATCGTCCTTATATTGGCATTCCATCATCAGGATTCCCGAGTCGTAGTACTGCTTGGCCGGGCCGTTGCGATGACCATCGACATACCATGACTCTTCGGCGACGCGCTCATTAAGAGGATTATACACCTTGGAGCTGCCATGAGGCTTACCTGCCTTGTTGTCTTCGACCAGCAGCAATTTTCCATTCTCTTTGGAATAGTACCGCCACTCCCCTTCTTTTTTCTGGTTCACGTAATAACCGGTAGCGATCAAGGTACCATTGGAATAGCTTTTGTTCAAGGCCCGTGTGCCTGCCTTGTCAAAAGTGTTAGTGGCTTTGAGTTGACCTTGTTCATCGTAGTATTTAAACTCACCTACACATTGGTCATTCTTGAACTGACCTTCATAGCGTTTCTGTCCGTTGGGATAAAAATCGGTCCAGGCGCCTTGCCTACGGCCTTTGCTGTCGGTACGGTTCAGCTCTTGTGCTGCGAGAGATTCCAAAGTGAGGATGCAGATCAGAAAAAAGAGGAATTTCTTCATGATTTGGATTTTTGCGACAAAATTAATAAATTTGCAGTTTTCTAAGCGTAAAACGAAACAACAGTAAAAATAGTATAGCAATGACATTGATCAAATCCATCTCAGGCATTCGAGGCACCATCGGAGGTGTTCCCGGCGATAATCTCACTCCCATCGACATGGTGAAGTTCACCGCAGCTTTTGTCAAATTTGTCCAACGTGGCGGCATTGAGCGTCCTCGCATCGTCGTAGGTCGCGACGCCCGCATGTCGGGTTTCTTGGTCAACCAAGTGGTATGCGGCACGTTACAAGCCATGGGTGCTGACGTCCTCGACATCGGATTGAGCACCACGCCCACCACCGAGATTGCCGTCACGGGACTGAAGGCTGATGCAGGTATCATTCTCACAGCGAGTCACAACCCGGCGCAATGGAACGCGTTGAAGCTCCTCAACAATCGAGGCGAGTTCATCAGCGCTGCCGAAGGTGCATGGCTGCTCGACGTGGCCGCGCGCGACGAGTTCGAGTTCGTGCCTATCGAGAAGATTGGCAGCTACGAGCAGGTGGACGGGTGGATCGACAAGCACATCCAGCTGGTCCTTGACCTCCCATTGGTCAATCGTGAAGCCATCAAAGCTGCCCATTTCAAGGTCGCTGTTGATGCTGTCAACTCCACGGGTGGCATAGCCATCCCCAAGATGCTTCGCGCCTTAGGTGTCGATGACATCTTGGAACTCAACTGCGAGCCCACAGGCAAGTTTGCGCACACCCCCGAGCCCTTGGCTCAGAACCTCACCGACATCTGCCGTTACGTCCGTGAACAAGGATGCGATTTCGGAGTCGTCGTTGACCCTGACGTCGATCGTCTCGTGTTCGTCAAAGAAGACGGTGAGCTCTTTGGCGAGGAATACACCCTCGTCTCCGTGGCCGACTTTGTGCTGCGACACACTCCAGGAGCTACCGTGTCAAACCTCTCTTCCACCCGCGCCTTGCGCGACATCACACTGTCGTATGGACAAGAGTATCAAGCCGCTGCAGTAGGCGAAGTCAACGTCGTGGAGAAGATGAAGGAAATCGGTGCTGTCATCGGCGGCGAAGGTAACGGTGGTGTCATCTACCCTGCCATCCACTACGGCCGTGACGCCCTCGTCGGCACCGCCTTGTTCCTTACCCAGCTTGCAGAAAGACAAATCAAATGCTCCGAACTCAAAAAGGCCTATCCCGCCTACTACATGTCGAAAAACAAAATCCAACTCACCCCCGACATGGACGTTGACGGTATCCTAGCCCAGTTTGCAGCAAAGTTCAAAGACGAAAAAGTCACTACCATCGACGGCGTCAAGATCGATTTCCAGGATGGATGGGTCCACCTGCGCAAGTCGAACACCGAGCCGATCATCCGTATCTACTCCGAAGGAAAATCACCCGCCGAGGCCGAACGTTTTGCCCAATTGATCCTCAGCTGTGACGACATCCTCGGGCATCATTAACCAAGCTCTATCACCATGGGAAACGCACGGAAAAACAAACGGTCGCGTCGAAGCTACCAATATCACGCGATCACTTTCAAACTCTCCAGGGGACAGTACCAATCCCTCAGAAACTACTGCAAAGCCCGCCGCACTACCCCCATCAAACTGATCAAACGCAGCATCTCCCGCTTTATCAGCACCTACGAGTACGAAGTCCCACCTGAGCTGTACGTCACTGAAAACCAGCTTCTTCTCTTCGACGACGAACAGCCATAGCCGCATCGTGAAAAAAATTATTGCTTATTTTATTTCTATATAAGAATTATCTATATATTTGCGAGATAATTCAAACGAAATATAAAAAGCAATGACAACAATCACGAACGAAATCATCAAACAAAAGAAACGTCTCGAATTCGTCTATCAAAAGGCCGAAGAAGGATGTAAGTTCTTTAACGAAGACATGCCCACTGAGGCAGAGATCACTTTCACTGAAGCCATGGAGTTCAGTGAGGAACTTGTTGACAAACACCCGAGCGATTTCTCCTATCACGTATTACTGGCAGAGACACATCATATTCTCTCGTTGGCATTTTCCAACATTGAGGAATATGACAAGGCGCACATCCACCTCACCGAAGCTTTTTCGATTTATCACGGCATCAACCAAAGCGATTTCTTGTATGAACAGATCCTGAATTCCTCGTTGGCTCGCATCGAGAACGCAGAAGGCCATTATCGCAACGCCTCCAAGATCCTCGAAAAGATCATCCGCGACATCGAGCAAAACCCAGACGGAGAGCCAAGTCTGGACGGTTACCTTTACTGCTCCGACCTCCTGCTGCTTGCCAACATCTATCTCGATGATGACCAATACGCAAAGGCATCACGAACCATTAAGCACATCATCAAGCTGAAGAAATCCCGCAAGGAAAGCACGCTGAATCAACTGCCCCAAGACTTCATCGATTTGCTGAACACGGCGTCAGTTTATGCCATGAAGAAAGAGGATATGGATTTTCACCTTTTGTTGTTGGAAGAAGGCATCTCTGCTTGCCAACAAGCCGATGCTGCAGGAATCAAGATCAACCTGCTTTGCTATGGGACGTTTTATCAGGATCTGCTAAAACTCCTGTTCCCTACCGATGACAAAGAACGCATGAAACGTCGATACGAGGAGTTGATGACCCTTTGCGACAAGTACCTAAAGGAAGAGCCTCGACTTTGGAAATACAAGATTGCAGGTCAGTTGAACTATGCAGTGTTTTGTGGCAAAAACGGTGACCATCAGGAGTCTGAAGACATCGTATGCGAAGCCATCAGCGAATGCACCGAGTTAGGCGATGATGAAGGTCCGGAGTTGACGCTTTTCATGGTTTCGGCCTTGAACATCCTTGCCAACCTGCAGTGGGAAAAAGGCGAGTCACGGGGTGCCTTGCGCGACTTGAGTAGCGAGTGCAAGATCCTGCAAGACTTCCTAGAGAGCCATCCCGACATGTCAGTGGCCTTGATGCCTCTTTTCTTTGACCTAAAGCTGAATCAGACGCGGCTGCATTACGAGTTAGGTGAACCCGAGAAGGGCGAGGCCATCATCGACGAAATCAAGGCGGGATTCGACATTCACGAGGAGAATGATCAAGAGGCTGTCCTCGGTTCGTACATCTTGGTCATGCTGAAGATCGCCGACCTTCATTGGTCGTTGGGGAGATATAATGAGGGAAAGCGTGAGTATGAGGAGTTGCTATACATCATGAAGGACGTCGGGGTTCGTTTTCCGGAGTTGTCGGAGTCGATCCAGTCCATCGAGAGCGACATCAGGGAGATTTTATCTGGAGGCAAGTCCGACAAGGCTGGTGAAGGTCCTTGGGGAACGTGATTATCAATATTTTACGATTTTTTTCAAAAAAAAGCGAATAAAATGGTTGTTTATAAGGAGAAAAGTACTATTTTTGCAGTCGCAAATCGCACCTGGAGAGGTGGGTGAGTGGCTGAAACCAACAGTTTGCTAAACTGTCGTATCCTGCAAAGGGTACCGGGGGTTCGAATCCCCCCTTCTCCGCAAGAACAAGAACGATGTTAAGGCATCGTTTTTTGTTTCGGGGTATGGCGCAGTCCGGCTAGCGCACCTGCTTTGGGAGCAGGGGGTCGAAGGTTCGAATCCTTTTGCCCCGACTTGAAAATCAAGGAGTTACAAGGGTTTGTGACTCCATTTTTTTTGGCCTTTTCAAAAAGTTACTTTTGTTTGTCTTTGTATTCCTTGGCGATTAGGATGGAACGGTTCAGTTTGTCAATGAACCACTGCGATGAACGCTTCAAGTTGTGTAATGATGGCATCTTCCAGTTCTTCTTCCGAATAGTAACCGTTCAAGCCGAGGAAATCGAGGACATAGGAGTTTTTCAGCACTACATCAGGTTCCATGTGCTGTGGTGTGATCATTGTAGCACAAGGCAACTTTCATCATTTTGGTTAGAGCGGAATAGGTAAAGCCCTTACCATAGGCGGCCGTCAATCTTTGCGATGTCGCAAGCTATCGGCTTGAAAACAGGAAGACCATCTTCCACAACGAACCAACAACACAGGAAAGCAACAAGAAAAAGACAATGAAAACTGATTAATCAACCAGGACGCCGAGTCCGCTAAAACGAATCGGCAAGTGTCGAAACAACTTTACGAAAAAAAATCGAAATTAAATTTGCTCATTACTAGAACCTGTCCATCTTCTTCATCGCTTCTTCGTTTTCTGGTCTTTCGCCCTTGGGCTTGTAGTAGACGGCGTTGCCGCTGATGCCCCAAAGCTTGCATTGTTTCCGTATGCTTAGGCCCTTCCGCCCTTTTTGCACAAGCGTCCTCTTCTTCCTCATGTCAGGCCTAAACGCTTGCAGGCATCCTCGAAAAAAACACGCTCGATGGTCAGCTCGCCGACCTTCTCCCGCAACTTCCTTATCGACTTCTCGTCCTCCTCGCTCTTCTCCTTTCCCTTCTCCCCGAAAGCTTTCTCCATGTTCCTTATCGCCTCCTGCTTCCACTGTGATATCTGGTTG
>JAEEGL016703558.1_pt1 | contig 66327 bp, 63 predicted proteins | sample 9134231 | NCBI WGS metagenome assembly JAEEGL01 (sample SAMN16246548, study PRJNA631951) | gut metagenome | biome: gut microbiome; feature: rumen; material: fiber-attached | host: Bos | place: Iran: Karaj | collected 2018-10
AATAGGGTGACGCCGCCTCGCATAACCAGGCTTGGCGGCTACGGCTCGCCGCTGCGGGGGGCTCCGGATAATGGCCCTCCTCGCGGCGGCCGTCACCAACCACAAATGTCACAATCACCAACCATTTTTGTCAATTATACCGAATTTTTTATAACGAAATACGTTTGCACAATGGATGGTCCTACTCATTTGAAACACAAACCATTGGTTTCAATTAGTGATTACGACTTGAATGATGGTATATACGCTAATGAAACAGATGCCATGGCTCTCTCCATTGGTAGAGCTCAGTATGGCAGCGATAAAGAGGACTTATCTGCAAAAGTATGGCGCAAGCCAAAAGGCAAGTGGAGCAGGATGAGTGAAGAACTCCCCGTGCATCGGGTATTGGATCTGGCAATTCTATATTTATCTGCACTTTCCGGTGAAAAGCCTGAGGAATTAAAAACTATCGGGAAATATGTGATGCATGAAAATGATATGGGTGAAGATATAGTACGCCGCATAACATCTTCCGAAGAATACCACGATGTAATTTCTTCTCGAATTAATACACTAAAGTCGTTGATAGATAAATATTTTTAGCATTTTAATCGCTCTATGAAAAAATTACTTTTTCTCCTACTCCCAACCGCTATGCTAATTGGGTGCAACACAACCACAAAAAATCAAAAGGCATGGATATATGAAACCCTGCCGGAATATGTTTGGATAGACAAAACATATGATGCCCTTGAGCAAGATGCAGATCAACGGACCGATAAATATGTAGCCTGGGCCAATCAAGCTATTGAAGAGTACAATGATAAAGGTGAAAGTGATGACCTGAATACGCTTATTGCAGCCGACTTATGGGGCTTGTCAGATTTGTATCTACTAGGTGGAGGTAGTTCTAGTGCAGAGAAAAAAAGGGCTGCAGTAATCAATAAGTATAAGAAGAACTCCGAAACGGTATTGAGTGTACTTACTTCAGAAATCGATAAAAGTTTCTCATATAGAGATAGCTCTTATGAAATAACAGCATCTTTAACCGATGAAGAAATCTTCCATAGCCTTTTTGGAACGCCCAATAACATTCCTGAAATGAATTACGAAGGAATTAGCAATGTCGCAAAATGGATAGCTGTAAACACATTCCAAGATATGGAACGTCCTGTTATAGCAAGTTGTGAATATCAGAAGGAAAAGGATTTATGGGTTGTGAGAATGGATAATGCAGATACCCAGTATGTGAAGTTTTACAAGCGCGATGACGGGGAATTTGATGTAGAATATGGCTCTAAGCTAAAAACTGATGGCACCCCCGATTCTGAAGATACCTACACGACCAATTTCAAAAATGGAAAGAAAGTTCAATCGGCCTCGCCCACAGACAGTGAAGAGTATATCCTAAAAGGTGTTCGTGCCATTTATGCTGCAATTGCTGACGATAACTCAAACTTTATCGAACTTGATCAAAAGTACACTAGTACAGGTCTTAAGAAGGCTATTGACGATGTGAATGCATACGACGAGAAGAACAATGAGGGTTATATCGGATTCTTTGAGTTCGACTATCATTTGATGGCACAAGATTCTTATAATGTCAGCATTTCTGAACTCAAGGTGGATTCTGCCAATGCTAAAACTGCAAAAGTATCCTTTAATCTTCACAATTTGGGTGAAGTAACCCCCATGAAACTAGAGATGGTAAAGGAAGATGGAGAATGGAAGATAGACAATTATATTGATGCAGGAGAAGATTATTATGACCTCAGAGCTAATATTGATGAGTACCTAAATAATTGATTACACATCATATGCTTTCTAATTCTAGACCCTATTTGATATGAACGAAACAATTAACAAGGTGTCAAAAACGTACAGGACACATGAACCAACTTTTATCCAGAAATTGCTGCAAGTTTACTGGGTCAATCCCAAGAGCTGGCGTTTGGATGAATTTGTGATCAATGATGATATTCTGACCTTCAAGACACAGGCGGGCAAAGAAATAACTGCTCCTATAACTGAACTGAAAATCAGGGTTCAAACAGACAAGTACGATAGAAAAGAAGTCTACGTAAAGCATGACAAAGAAAAGTTACACTTCAAGGAAATTGATGGCATGCTTGAAGACGAGGAATGGGAGGAAATCTTTACCATTCTTGATACTGTTCCTGATACCGGAATGACAGCTCTTAGTTGGATAACGACAGTTGCTAAGATAGCAATGAGAGTATTAGAATAAGAGACGTAACAACTTCACAATCAGAGGCCGGCTACCATTGGGTGTCAGCCTCTGATTATTATACACGCGAAACAGATTTGTGAATGAAACGGATAATATGTCCAGGTAAGATTTTATAGAATCATGAGGCCGGGAAGGCGTGGGTCTCCGGCCAGAGCTGTGAGGTCGAAGGAGTCTTGGCCATCGCCAAAGGGATCATCGAAACTTACGCCTTCCGGCGAGTAGCGGTCGGCCTTTTCTTTGGTGTCGAAGTAGATGACTGTGATGTTTTGGTACACATCGGCCCGCCGTTTTCCTGATGGCCGCTGATGGTGATGTGCAGGTCTTCGTCGCTTTCGGTTGCGACCAGGTTGGTGGCAATGGAGCCGCGCAATACATCATTTTACGCATAAATTTACGCATAATTGCCTTGATTATTAATATGCCGAAGATAACTCTAATTGACTATTTGCGCTCTGTATCAAACAATTACAGTACTCATTAAACTCTGTTAAACCCTAAAAAAGGACTTCCCTGCACCACGTCTAACCCGCTCAATCCGAGCGGGTTATTTTTTTGTTCTCACTTTCGGCGGGGTGGATGTTGTAATTAATTGATATTCTTATCCTTGCAGAGATTATCATTGATATGCTAAAATAAGTTTTTTTCTGGTGGTGTAATGCCTTATGAGTCATGCCTGCTGGGGAAGGTCTCCCGGTGATTTGGGGAAGGTCTTGCTCTTCTTTGGGGAAGGTCTCTTTTTATGTCTGGGACCTTCCCCAAGGAAATGGCCACAGAGGCCCCTGAATGGCCGAAATGCTGGGGAAGGTGTCGGCCCCAAAATGAGACCTTCACCAAAAACCACGAGGACCTTCCCCATGATAAGTCCACCGCCTCCCATAACAAGGCTTCGCAGCCATCCACGAACCCCAATGTGCCTACATTGTGCCTACATTTGCGGGCCCTCTCCTCAGGTTGTTCTATCTATGTTTATTTACTTGTCGAATCTTCTCCAGCATCTGCGCCGACCACGCTTGGGTGCCAGGGAACTGGTAGCGGCAGTTGCCTGTGGCCGAGGGGGTGAAGAAGGTCTCGGCCAAGTCGTTCAGGGTCACGGTGCCTCGTTCGGAGAGCGAGAAGAGGGTATCGCCCTCCACGGCCTGTACGACGGGCAACACATCCCACATGCGCTGGCCTGTGTCGCAGTCGCATTGCATATAGACCTGCTTGATGGGATGTGCGTCGGTCCACGAGACGTCGGCGATGACCTGCCCGGGCGTATATTCCACGTCCTGTCCTGCCTCCTGCGGCGAGAACAGAATATCAACCTCCTGCGGCCAGAGACGGAAGAAGGTCTTGGCGAACATGATGCTATGGGCGAAGTTGAAATCAGGCTCCACGGCCTCGCCGAACACGCCGCCCTGCAGATAGATTCTTTTCACCTTCTGACGCACCAGTTCCACGCCTGAGAGCGATGAATATTCGTCGGCCCCGGATGCGAGCAACTGAGCCAGACAGGTGACGAAGCCCACGCTCACGATGCTCACCGAGCGGTTGGGCTGCGTGGCCAGTAGACGGCGGTAGAGTTGCCAGCCGTCGGGCAGCGACGAATAGTCGGCTATGGAGCGGCCGAACATCGGTTGCCCCTTGCCATCCTTCGTATCAGCCACGTGAGCATAGTCAATCCACACCTTCGACTCCTTGATGCCGTCGCGCACCAGGCCGACAGGCAGGTCGCCATGGCCGAAGTACGTGTTCATCACGTCGGCAAAGGCCGCATTCCGTTCGCCCTCTCTGTCAACCACTACGCCCAGCAGACGGCAACGTCTCTCATCCTCGTAGCGATAGAGCATCTCCAGCGCAAAGAGATCGTCGGCCGATGAGCAGATGTCCGTGTCGTATATGATGAGCGGCAAGCCTGCATACTCACCCTGCTGCCCGGCAGGGTCAACGTATTTGGAACACGATGTCAATGCAGTCATCGTGCAGCAAACGAGGATGGCGCGCATCCATCGCATCATCTTATTTCTGTTTGTCGTATGACTAACCTGGTTATCGGCCGATAAAGGAAAGAATCTTTTCCATAGCCTCGTCTTCGGTCAGGTAGTCCATGTCCAGGACGAGGTCATAGTTGCGCATGTCGTAGCGGCTGAGCCCCGTGTAGCGCTTAACAAAGTTATCCCGGCCTTGATCTATGGTTTCCATCAATTCGATAGCCTCTTCACGTTTCATGTTTTGTTTGGCCATGATGCGGTCGATGCGATGCTCCTTGGATGCTGTGATAAAGATATCCACCTTGTTGGGACGGTCTTTCAGCACAAAGAAGGCCGAACGGCCTGCAATGACACAGGACCCTTCATCCGCAATGGCGTTGAGAATTTCCACCTCGGCATCGTAAACGTCCTGTACGGTTACGGGATCCTGGAAATCACGGGAATAGGTGTATCCGCCCACTTTAATGGTCGCTTTAGGTTCGGGTGCTACCTGCTTGAAAATATCTGTGAACCAGTTTTTCTTTGAGCCCTTCAGATGCTCGATGCCGGCTTGGGTCAAGTTGAGTTTCTCTTCCAGCGCCTTGATAAGCTCTTTGCTGACGTAGTTCACATTGAGTTTCTCTGCCAATTTCTCACCTACGGTGCGACCACCGGAACCCACTTCGCGGCTGATGGTAATGACAAAAGGATCGTTAAGTTTCATAATGATGCGGTTAGTAGTTAGTATGTTATTTCAAAATATCAAGCGCCACCCCCAGCCTATATTTCCAATAAGTGAGGAGTCTCAGACTGCAAGTTTTGCAAATGCTGAGACGATTATTAAGCTACCTTTCCCTGCTGTGTATCCTTGCCACACGGACGAACGCCCATCATTACGAGCGGCAGGTGGCCGGGCTTGTCTTTCCATGGCTTCAAGGTTTCTTTTATCCTTCGTCTTAGCATGGTGTTACTATTATGTTTCCATGCACAAAGATATCTTTTTTCCATGGAGAATCCTATCTTCCGCCGCCTTTTTCCCAGCGACTTTTGTATGAATTGATGCTGTCTATCAAAGATAATTGACCATGGCGTCGGACTTGGCCTGAGTGGCAGCTAGTCCTAGCCCATGTCGCGATAGTCGGCCTCCCAGTCGTAGTCGATCTCCCGGTCGGGCCTTTCATCCAGTCCGGGGTCAAACTCCTGGATGGGGGCCAGGTGCTCCGCCGCTGTCATCTCCTCGATAATCTCCTGCAGATGGGCTGGCAGCTTGGGGAAAAGATTATAGCCAATCTGATGTTCGATCCAATTGACGCTGCGGCTATAGCTCCAGATCCCTTTGTCGGCCTGCATCCCATCGGCCGGAATCACAAAGCCGATGGATTTCCAGCCCAGGTCGCTCCGGGTCTTCTTGCAGACGGCGACGAACCATCCGCCCGAAAAGGGCCCCCAGACCACATCCACGGCCTGTTTCGGCTTCTCGGAGGCCCACTTGGCGCAGAGCTGGAAAACCGGTGTGAGCGCTCCCCTTTCCTGCGTTTCGCTCACCTTGGACATCGTCCAGAACGGATCGGCCTTCATGGAATCGGCCCCTTTCCACACGCCGGAGCCAAACCACACCGCCGCATCGATCTGCCCGTCCAGGCGCGCGGGAAGCCCCAGCGCCGGCTGTTTCCGCGACGCCTTGGCCTGAATGCGGGCCGGCCGCAAAACCTCTTGGGCCGCAGCATGATGCGCCGCTGCACCCAGCATCAGGAAAGCCAGTATGAAGGCGGCTTTTCGAGTCATTATCTTTCGATTTCGACCAGCGCCATGGCATTGGCCTCCAGACTGAAGATGCCCGTGGCGCCGGAGCGGCGGTCCATCCCCTCACCGTCGGTCATCCGGACGCCGGTGACCCGCCAGCCCTCGGGAAGCTGCAGCCTTACCTCACAGGGCGCATTCTGCGCATCGTCCTCATGATAGCGCACCACCAGCAGGCGCACATGGCCGTCTTGTGAGCGGGCCGCACAAGTGTAGATGTTCTCCGTGTCGCAGCCGGAGGCCACCTGCGTGCCATAATCGGCCAGTTCGGCCCAGTAGTACAGCGACCAGTAAGGCGGCCGGATATCGTAGAGACAGGGGGCCCAGGGGCCGCACCAGATGGTATTGGGACGAAGATCGTAATACATGAGCATATCCACCGGCTCGCTTTGGCAGGCACACATGACGGCGCCCACGAAAGCCGCGCCCTTGATGGTAGGGCGCATCTTGCGGCTGTAATGGTCGGGCTCCTCCCACTTGCGAATGTAGTTCCATTCGTTGAGAATGGACTCCGTTTCCCCGAAGCCTTTTTCGTCCAGCATGTTACGGATGATGCGAACATCCTCGACCATGCGCGCCGGCTTGCGATGATACATGTGGTGCGAGAAGAAGTCCAGCGGCACCCCCTTTTCCTTTACATAGTCCAGGAAATCGGGGCCGTACTTGCGCGGATTGGCAAAGGCCGGGCCGCCTATCTTCAACTCGGGGAAGCACTTTTTCAGATGCTTCGCCGTCACGGCATACAGCTGGTCGAACTGCTCCATGGTGCCGGCCCAGGTACGGGGATCCGTCTTCCAACGATCCTCAGGCTGGTCCAGGTCGGGCTCGTTCCAGATTTCCCAGTACTCGATTCCCATCTCGAACCCGTCGGCCCAGCCCTCATTATAATGCCGGATGATGTGCTCGCAAATCTTGGCCCACTTCTTATAATCCCTGGGCGGATAGATGCCATACTTCCTGGTCTGGTGCTCAATACTCTGACCCAGCCGGTAAAACGTCTTCGTGCCCGCCTTCTGTATATCCAGTAGCACCACGTCGCTGTTGGTAAAGTCGTAGGATTTCGGGGAATTCACATTCGCGTTGAAATCCGGGAACACCTGATTGATATCGATACAGTGACCGCCATATTCCATGCCCAGCGGCGTGTCGTGCGTCCGGGCATAGGGAATCCGGAGCGCCTTGTAGCCCTCCATCGTCATGTCCGTGGGGCCGTTGTTGGCCGCATTCATCGGCTTCACCACCCCCTTGACATCAGACGGATCTACCGAAACCACCGCCTGGGCGCGCACTGCCCCGCCGCCCGCAAGCAGCAGCATAACAGCCATGAAGAAATTCAATTTCATTATCTTAACACTTTAGTATCTTCAAAAATACATCTTATCAAAGATAAATGCAATATTTTAAATAACAATCCGCCTTGACGTGCCCGACTATACAGGGCATCTCACCTACCAATTGCAAGCAACATCAAGAAAAATAATTGCAGATTCAAAAAAAAAGATTTAACTTTGTATCAAGTGATTCTACGGATTCACTGCACACTGGGCTGATGAGTATCTCGTCAGCCTTCAGTTTTATATAACAGTCTCAGTCCATTTCCATCGAAGATCCATACGATTGAGATGGGTACTCCTTTTTCTCTTTTACTTATTATTCTTCTCATCATAGTTCCATCTGTCAAACCACAGTGACGTATAACTAGATTATTCGATTGCATTAGTCCATTATGCAGCATATTGCGGAAGGCATTCTTAGAATCCTCCGAGGTAAATGATTCATATTCATAGAAATCACCATCCACTAAAAGATCAGGACATTTGCGGTAGTATCTTGTCCCTATCAACTCCCCGAACACTTTGCGATATAGTGAATCTTTATAATGAATCGCATGGAGTATTTTTACTTCATGTCCCATTCTAGCGAAACAATTTGCTACCAAAAGAATGTCATCATAATCCGATTCAGAGGTGTCTATCCCTAGCATTTGCCAAATCTTCCCACCACCTGGATACTGTTTATTCAATACAAACAAATCACAAGAATCACCCATTATTTGATTGGTTAATGCATTTTACTGCGTATTAGAGGGCACACCCAGATTGGGATGTGCCTTCCAGAATGACAATTACAATAATTGTGAAGGGAGCCGCAACCAGAACGGAAGATTCATCGCTCCTTATTTCATTACCGGCCGATTCTGACGACCGTTCGCCAAGAACAAATATACAAAAAAAAACGGAATACGCTCCATGCCCGGCCTGACCGGGCATGACGAAGGAGCAGATGCCCGGTCGGAGTAGGGCATGACGGCATGACGAGTGGTTAGACGATAGCGGGGTCGGAGGCAAGGGGGATGCCAAGGTCTTGCCAGGAGGGGTTGAGGTTGTTCACCAATTCGTCCTTCCTGGCTCTCTTGAAGTGCTTGAGCTGCTTTTCTCGGGCAATGGCCTGCTCAATGTCTGGAAAGACTTCATAATAAACTAGTTTAGTGCAGTTATATTTGCTGGTGAACGTGGAGCCCTGGCCTTCGGCGTGTTCTGAGATTCTACGTTTCAGGCTGTTGGTAACGCCAATGTACAACACCTTGTTGGAAGGGTTGGTCATAAAGTAGATGTAGCCTTTTTTGTCCATATCTACACAGGTAACAGTTCCATTTGATCGTGGATGGAACCAGTTTTACGAAGGTAAGGAATATGTCTTGTTTTGGCAATAGCCGGGCGGGGATTCGGTGAAGAGGCATTATGAGATTGCCGGTCAAGCCGGCAATGACGGGGAGATGCCCGGTCGGAGCCGGGCATGACGAAACAGATGCCCGGTCGGAGCCGGGCATGACGAGGGTCGGGCATGACGAGGGGCAGTAGCCCGTTAGGGCGTGGTGTGAAGCTGGGTGATAATGTCATCGAGCATGCCGAAGAGCGCCGGAACGGTATCGGGGGTCACGCTGTTGCAAAGGACGGCATGGCCCACCGCCATGGGAACATCGGCCAGTTTCTCCGGCAGCGCCTTTCCCTTTGCGGTAAGTTTCACGATGATTTGGCGGGCATCCTGTTTTCCCTTCGTTCGCGTGATGAGCCCTTCGGCCTCCATCCTTTTCAGGAGCGGGGTCACGGTATTTGTCTCGAGCAGGAGACGCTTGGCAATATCGTTTACCGGCTGTCCATCCTGCTCCCACAGCACCAGAAGCACCAGATATTGGGGATACGTCAATCCCTGAGCCGCCAGTAAGGGGTTATAGACCTGTGTAATCAGGCGTGAAGCAGAATAGAGTCTGAAGCAGAGTTGGTTTTCCAGTTTAAATCGGCCGTCCGTCAACATAATCGTATATCCTTGTATCGTTTGGGGATGCAAAGATAACGATTTCTTATTATATCGCAAGCGATAATTTCTACTTCTTTTCCACCCGCTTACTCTGGCCGATGGCTCCGGCAGGGCAAACCAGGCGGCAAAGGTGACAACCAACGCATTTAGGGCCAATGAGTTGCGGCACCCGCTTCACCGGGTCGAAGAGCAGGGCCTGATGCCCGCCGTCGGCGCAGGAAATGTAGCAACGGCCGCAACCGATGCACTTGGAGCGGTCCACAACGGGATAAACCACCGTGCTGCGGTCCAGATCCGAGGGAAGCAGAAAACGGGAGAGACGTTCGCCCACCAGCTCATCGAGCTTCCGGACGCCCCGCTCGGCCATATAGTTCCCCAGCCCCAGGATGAGGTCGTCAATGATGCGGTAGCCGTATTGCATCACGGCCGTGCACACCTGCACGTTGCGGCAGCCCAGCTGGATGAACTCCAGGGCGTCGCGCCAGGTCTCGATACCCCCAACCCCGCTGAACTGGAGGTCCTTGAGGATGGGATTCTTTACCATGGCCAGGATATGCCGCAGGGCAATGGGCTTCACTGCCCGGCCGGAATAGCCCGATCCCGTCTGGAAGCCGTTCACCTCCGAACCGTCGCCCAGCGTGACGCTCTTGATGGTATTGATGGCCGATATGGCGTCGGCCCCGCCGGCATAGGCGCCCACGGCCGGTTTGGAAATGTGGGCGATATTGGGCGTCATTTTGGGGATGACGGGAATCTTCACCGAGCGTTTGACATAGGCCGTAAAGAAGGTGACCAGCTCGGGGTCCTGCCCCACGTCGCTGCCCATGCCGCTCTCACGCATCTGCGGACAGGAGAAGTTCAGTTCCACGGCATCGCAGCCGGCTTCCTCGGCCCGGCGGGCCAGCTGGATCCAATCGGCCTCCGACTGTCCCATGATGGAGGCGATAACCACCTTCGAGGGATAATCCCGCTTGAGGCGCCGCAAGATGTCAAAGTCCACATCGACCGGATTCTCGCTCAGCTGTTCCATATTCCGGAAGCCCAGGAAAGGCTTTCCCACGGCGTCAAAACGGGGCGACACCTCATGGATTTCCTGCAGGCAGATGGTCTTGTAGAACACGCCGCCCCAGCCGGCTTCGAAGGCACGGGCCACCATCTCGTAGTTCGTGCACACGGCCGATGAAGCCAGGAAGAAGGGATTCTCGCAGGGGATGCCGCAAAAGTCAATGGCCAGCGAGGGCAGCGCCGCGGCGGGCGCGGCCTGGCCGGCCTTTTTGAGCTGCTTGGCCATTTCCCAGATGCGGATGGGACGGTCGTAGTGGATACAGGCCTGCTCGGCCCGGACCAGATCCTCCTCCGAGCAGCCTTCCAGCCACTTCCAGGCCAGTTTTTCGTTATCGAAGCGGATGGCACGGATGGCTCTGGCCGGATCCCCGCCCGGACAGGCCTGGCTGCAGGGCGCATCCTGGCAAAGCAAACATCTTTCGGCTTCTTCTTTACAAAGCATGGTCATTAGTTTTATGTACGGTTAATACAAATCTATCGATATTCAAGAAATTTTCCAAACTTTTCCGTATTATTGCAAAGAATTTAAAAAGCCATGAACCCACTTTCTTTTACCTGCGATTACAGTGAGGGGGCGCATACCCTCATCCTGGACCGGCTGGTCCGGACCAACCTGCAGCAGGAAGCAGGATACGGATACGACACCTTCTCGGAAAGCGCCCGGGCGAAGATTCGCGCGGCCGTGGGCATCCCGGATGCCGATGTTTTCCTGTTGGTGGGCGGGACGCAGACCAACGCCACGGTGATTGACGCCCTGCTGCAAGGCTATGAGGGCGTGGTCGCCGCCCGAACCGGGCACATCGCCGTGCACGAGGCCGGGGCCATCGAAGCCGGCGGACACAAAGTGCTCACCCTCCCCTCCCACGACGGGAAGATGGAGGCCGCCGAACTGGATGCCTATCTGGAACAATTCTTTGCCGATCCCGCCTGGGAACACATGGTCATCCCCGGCCTGGTGTATCTGTCTTTCCCCACGGAATACGGCACGGTGTACACCCGGGCCCAACTGGAAGCCATCCAGGCCATTTGCCAGAAGTACAAACTCAGACTCTTTATCGATGGCGCCCGGCTGGGCTATGGTCTCTGCTGTGACGGCTGCGACATCACCCTCCCCCAGCTGGCCCGGCTGTGCGACGCCTTCACCATCGGCGGCACCAAAGTGGGCGCCCTGTGCGGAGAAGCCGTGGTCTTTCCCCGCAAGGCTCCCGCCCATTTTTTCTCCACCGTCAAGCGGCATGGCGCCCTGCTGGCCAAAGGACGCCTGCTAGGCATACAATTCGACACCCTGTTTACCGACGGGCTCTATTTCGACATCAGCCGGAACGCCATCCAACGGGCCATGGAACTGAAAGCGCTCTTCACCGACCTGGGCTTTTCCTTTTTCATAGACTCCCCCACCAACCAGCAATTCCCCATCCTCACCCGCGAACAGATGGCCGCGCTGGAGGGGAAAGTCCTCTTCGAGCTGTGGGAATGGCTGCCCGACGGCCGCTGCGTGACCCGCTTTGCCACCAGCTGGGCCACCACGCCGGAGGACATCCGGGCCCTGTCGGCCATCCTGGCCGAGATCCGCAGGCCCTAAATGCCGTCTCCCTGCTCGAAAGAGCGCACATAGATGGCCCGTCCCTGCTGAATCCTCGAATTCGGCGGCACGTCGTGCGTGAGCCAGACGTTACCCCCGATGATGGTATCATGCCCAATCCGGACATGACCCAGGATGGAGGTATTGGAATAGACCGTCACATGATCCTCCAGGACAGGGTGCCGGGGCACGTCCAGCGGACGGCCGGTGTCGTCATAGCGGAAGTTCCGGGCCCCCAGCGTAACCCCCTGATAGAGCATGACATGGTGACCGATGACCGTGGTGGCGCCAATTACGATTCCGGTGCCGTGGTCAATGGCGAAATACTCGCCGATGCGGGCCGCCGGATGGATGTCGATGCCCGTGGCCGAATGGGCCAGTTCCGTAATAAAACGCGGCAGCACCGGAATGCCCAGCCGGTACATCCGGTGGGCCACACGGTAATGCAGCATGGCCGTCACGCCCGGATAGCAGGCAATCACCTCCTCCCGGCCGGCCGCGGCCGGGTCGTTGCTGGCAATGGCTTCCACGTCGGTCAGAAGCAGGCGCCGGATTTCCGGCAGCTCCTTCAGCAGGGCCTGGGCCTTTTCCTGCCCCACCAGCGCTTCCAGCAGTGCCGCCACTTCGGATACCCATTCGGGAGACCCGTCAAAGACGAGTCCCCGGATGGCATCCATCAGTTTTTCAATCTTCCGTTTGTCCATAACCTATACAGGATAGTCTTCAAATGCATACAGAATGGTGGAAAGGTAGCGTTCACCGGTGTCCGGGAGCAGCGCAACGATGGTCTTGCCGGCATTCTCCTCCCGGCGGGCCAGTTCGAGTGCAGCAGAGAAAGCGGCGCCGGAAGAAATGCCCACCAGCAGGCCCCGGGCCGACAACATGCGCCCGCCCCGCACGGCGTCTTCATCGCTCACAGGCAGCACCTCATCCACCACGGAGGCGTTGTAGGTGGCCGGCACAAAGCCAGCCCCGATGCCCTGGATCTTGTGCTTTCCGGCTTTTCCGGCCGAAAGGACCGGCGAGGAGGCCGGCTCCACTGCAACGATCCGGACCGCCGGCTTGCGGGCCTTCAGCGCCTTACCTATGCCACTCACCGTACCGCCGGTTCCCACGCCGGCCACAAAGATATCCACGGAGCCTTCGGTGTCTTCCCAGATTTCCACGCCGGTTGTCTGCTCATGGACGGCCGGATTGGCCGGGTTCACGAACTGCCCCAGGATCACGGAACCGGGAATCTCGGCCTTCAGGGCCTCGGCCTTGGCAATGGCGCCCTTCATCCCTTCGGAGCCGGGGGTGAGGACCAGCCTTGCGCCCAGGGCTTTCAGAAGGTTCCGGCGCTCCAGGCTCATGGTCTCGGGCATGGTCAGGATGGTCTTGTACCCCCTGGCGGCGCCCACCCAGGCCAGGCCTACGCCGGTATTACCGCTGGTGGGCTCGATGATGGTGGCGCCCGGCGCCAGCAGGCCCCGTTTTTCAGCATCCTCGATCATGGCAAGGGCAATGCGGTCTTTCACGCTTCCTCCGGGGTTGAAATACTCCACCTTGGCCAGGATGCGGGCTTTCTGCCCCTCAAAAGGTCCCAGCTCGAGCAGCGGGGTACGGCCGATCAGTTCCGTTAAGTTTTTGTAAATCATAACACACTACTATATATAAATTAAACATTCCTGCCCCCAACGACAAAAAAAAACCTGCCAGAAGGGTGGCAGGTTAAATTGATGCAAATGAATGGTTTATCCTTATGCAACGAAGTAACCGTACCAACCTTGCGGGCCAGCACAGCAACAACATACGTTGAAGGATACAAGATTCATTGTCAAAAGCTCTACTGCAAATATACAATTTTTTTCTTAACTTTAACAACTGAAACTAAAAACCTTTACCTGATGGAAAAGCGAAAGAAAAAATGGGGAGACCGCTGGGATGCATACCGGCTCCGCGGCCTGGACCCCGTCCATGTGATGATGCCGTATATGTTTGGCTCCCGCACGGAGAATGAGGCGGTGCTGGGAGAGGTGGTGGATCTCACAGAGGTGGACAAATACCTGGCCGCCAAAAACGCACAGAATCCCGCATTCAAATATACCTGGTTCCATTTCATCGCCGCGGCGGTGGCCAAGGCCATCTACCTGCGGCCCAAGATGAACTGGTTCATCGCCGGCGGCCATTACTACGAAAGGAAGGAAATCCAGGTGGCGTTCAATGTCAAGCGCCAGTTCTCCGACGAAGGCCAGGAATCCATGGCCAAGTTCGTCTTCGACCCCGAAGGCGAGGCCCCTATCGAGCAGGTACACAACTATGTGCAGCAGTTTGTGACCAAGGTGCGCGGGGAAAACGCCAGCGTGGGCGCCGACGACGCCCTCAAGGCCCTGAGCCATCTCCCCCGCTTTGCCTGGAGAATCCTCATGTGGACGCTCAGGAAGATGGAATACTACGGCATCTATCCGCCCGCCCTGGCGGCCGACGATCCCTGCTATTCCAGCGTCTATATCTCCAACCTGGGCTCCATCAAGATGAACGCCGACTACCATCACCTGTTCAACTGCGGCACCATCTCCTTCTTCCTGGTGATTGGCCAGAAGAAACTGCGCCCTTTTTTCAAGGAAGACGGGAGCTATGAGATGCACAACACCCTCAAGCTGGGCCTCACCGTGGACGAACGCATTGCCGACGGATACTATTTCGCCAAGACGCTGCGCCTGGTAAGAAAGATTTTCGAGCAGCCGGAACTGCTTGACCTTCCGGCAAATACACCCATCGAAATAGACTAATCCTTAACCTCGATGAAATACCAACTGAACAACGTGGCAACGCCATGGCTGGCAAGCTATGGTGACGTTAATCCCCATCTGGACTACAGCGAGAAAACCATGTCGGAGGCCGTGCTGGACATGGCCGCCAGGGAGGGAGACTTCCCCGCCCTCACCTTTATGGGGAAAGCCACTTCCTATACCCGGCTGGCCGCAGAAATCGACCGGGTTGCCCGCTGCTTTTACGCGCTGGGCGTTCGGGAGAAGCAGCGCGTACTGGTCTGCCTTCCCAACGTGCCCCAGGCCGTTTTCTGCCTGTACGGACTGAACCGGATCGGGGCCATCCCCACAATGGTGCACCCGCTGTCGGCCGTAACGGAACTGGCCTTCTATATGAACGAAGCTGCCTGCGACATAGCGGTCACCCTGGACCAGTTCTACGCCAAGTTCCAGGATGTCAAGAAACTGCGCCCCATCCGGAAACTCATCGTATGCCGCGTCTCCGACGAGCTGGCCTTCCCGCTCAATATCGGCCAGAAACTCCTCACGGAACGGAAGTTCCCCAAGGTCAAGGGAGAGAGCGACCTTCTCTGGAGTGATTTCATGAAGCTGGGAGAAGGGGTGGCCGATGGCTATGTAGCCCGCAAGGACTACCGCGCCGAGGCCGTGGTACTCTTCTCCGGCGGCACCACGGGCACCACCAAGGGCATCATGCTCTCCGACCTTAATTTCAACGCCCTGGCCTGGCAGACGGCCAATATGGCCAATACGGAGGTCCATCATTCCAAGATGCTCGCCGCCATGCCGGTCTTCCACGGATTCGGCCTGGGTGTGTGCATCCATACGCTCATGTTCATCGGCGGCACCTCCATCCTCGTTCCCCGCTTCAACGTAAAGAGCTACGCCAAACTCATCCGCAAGACGCAGCCCAATTTCATAGCCGGCGTCCCCACGCTCTTCGAGGCCATAACCCGCAACCGCTATCTGGACGGGGCCGACCTCAGCTGCCTGCGCGGCGTCTTTTCCGGCGGCGACTCCCTCACCATCGAACTCAAGAAGAAATTCGACAAGTTCCTCGCCGACCACAATGCCTCCGTGCGCGTCCGGGAAGGCTACGGCACCACGGAGTGCGTAACCGCCTGCTGCCTGACGCCTTACAACAAGGAGAAGGAAGGCTCGATTGGCATCCCCTTCCCGGACACCTACTTCAAGATCTGTAAACCCGGCACCTGCGACGAGCTTCCTTACGGAGAGGAAGGCGAAATCTGCCTCACCGGCCCTTCCATGATGCTGGGGTATATAGGCCATGAAGAGGAGAACCGCCAGACCCTGCAGACCCATGCCGACGGCCATGTCTGGCTGCACACCGGCGACCTCGGGCGCATGGACGACGAAGGCTTCGTCTATTTCAGCCAGCGCATGAAGCGCATGATCGTAACCAGCGGATACAATGTGTACCCCTCGCAGATCGAGAATATCATCGAAGGGCATCCCGCCGTACAGCGCAGCTGCGTGATTGGCGTGAAAGACCCGCTCAAGATGCAGCGCGTGAAAGCGTTCGTGGTGCTCAAGGAGAACTGCCACCGGGACGAAGACATGAAACAGTCCATCCTGAAGCACTGCAAGGAGCATATAGCCAAATATGCCCTCCCCTCGGAAATCGAATTCCGCGACTCGCTTCCCACCACGCTGGTGGGGAAAGTGGCCTATACCGTCCTGGAAAAGGAAGAAGAACAGAATAATCACTAAAACACAGTCCTATGCGCATCTTACTGAAAAACGGAAAGATTTATGACGGCACCGGGGATGCCCCCTTCCAGGGAGACATCCTGGTGGAAGACGAAAAAATCGCAGCCGTGGCCCCCAACCTGGAAGAAAAGGCCGACCGAATCATCGACCTGGGCGGGCTCAGCGTCTCTTCCGGATTCTTTGACGCCCATTCGCACAACGACTGGTTTGCCATCAAGAAGGAGCCCCTGAAGTACTTCGAACCCTTCATCCGCCAGGGAATCACCTCCTTCATCACCGGCAACTGCGGCTGCTCGGCCGTGGGCTTCGAGGCCGACACGCCCCATGTGAACAAAGTGGGCGCCGGCCTTTTCGGCTATCACGGTGACACCACGGGGGTCTATCCCGACGTCAAGAGCTTCTTCGAGGGCATCGACCGCAGGAATCCCTGCAACATCGCCGTGCTGGTGGGTCACTGCAGCGCCCGTACCAGCGTAACCGGCTATGAGAACCGCCTGCTCTCCGGGGAGGAGCGCAAGCGGATGCTCGCCATCATGGAACAAGGGCTCAAGGACGGTGCCTGCGGCCTGTCCCTGGGCATGATGTACCTCCCGGGCCGCTTCGCCGACGTAGCCGAAACCCGCGAAGTAGCCCTCCTGGCCGAGAAATACGACCGTCCCCTCACGGTACATCCCCGGGCCGAGTCGGCCGTTTCCTTGGATTATCCCCTCTTCGGCCGGGCCCATATCCTCCGGGCGCTGGACGAGCTCCGGGAGATGGCTAAGGGGACGCACCTAAAACTCGAGTATTCCCACGCCATCTTTGTGGGCCGGAGCACCTTCAAGTGCAAGGAAGAGCTGCACCGCATCCTGGACGAGATGAAAGCGGAAGGGATCGATGCCGGATTCGATATCTATAACGAACTGCTGGGCGTGTCGGTCATCACCGTATTCATTCCCAACTGGTTCCAGGAGCTTTCCAAGGAAGACAAGCGCAAGCCCATGAACCAGTGGCGTTTCACCCTGCTGGGCGCCATATCCCTGAAGCTGCTGGGCTTTGGCTGGAAGGACATCCAGATTGCCTATCTGGGCCCCGGCCTGGAGCAGTACGAAGGCAAGACCGTATACCAGATTGCAAAGGAGTGGCACAAAGGCTGTTTCGACACCTATCTGGACCTCTGCGAGATGTCCAATTTCAAGGGCCGCGTGAACATGGGCCCCTACAGCACCCCGGAGATTATCCAGTGGCAGAGCAAGCGGGACGACGTCCTGTACATGACCGACGCCTGGGTGGAAGAGTTCGGCATCCAGAATCCGGCCATCTACGACTGCTTCCCGAAATTCATCCGCGCCTCGCTCCGCGGCGAGGGCGACACCCTGCCCCGCACCATCCGCAAGATGACGGGCGGCGTGGCCGACCGCTTCAGCATCCCCGCCCGCGGCTACGTGAAGCCGGGCTGCTACGCAGACCTTACCGTCTTCGACGAAGCCGAAATGGCCGCCGCCACGCCCGACCAGTCCAAGCCTTTCGGCATCCGCCGGGTCTTCATCAACGGCAAGGAAGTCCTCTGCGAAGGGAAACTGGACACGGAAGCCCTCCAAACCTCCGGCCAGGCACTCAGAAGTTCCAATTAAACCTAAATACCCCATGAAACACTTGCTTCTGGCCGGCGCCACCCTCCTGATGGCCCTCTCCTGCGCCCAAAACAAAGCACCCAGGATCCTTGTCCTTTATTACTCACAGAACGGTGCCACGAAAACCGTCGCCGAAGAATTCGCCGCCAGGCTGGGGGCCGATATGGAAGCCATCGTGGTCCAGGACCCCTATAACGGCAATTTCCAGGAAACCATCGAACGCTGCCTCAAAGAGAAAGCGGAAGGCATCCTTCCGGAAATCCAGCCCCTGTCGGCAAAGATCCAGGACTATGACATCATCTTCCTGGGCTATCCCGTCTGGTTTGGCACCTATGCCCCGCCCGTGGCCGCCCTGCTGGAGCAGGTAGATCTGAGCGGAAAGAAAGTGGTACCCTTCTGCAGCTTTGGCAGCGGCGGACTAGATTCCAGCACAAGGGACCTGGCCGAAAAACAGCCGTCGGCTGAGCTCCTGCCCGGTTATGGCGTGCGCACCGCCCGGCTGGAGGCCGCTCCGGCCGAGATTGACCGTTTCCTCAAGGAGGGCGGTTTCATAGAAGGCAAATACGAGAAATACCCCGACTTCTCCGAAGTCCGGCTGGCATCGGCCGACGAAGCGGCTATCTTTGACGCCGCCGTGGCCGGCTATCCCATGATCAACGCACAGGCACAGAAAGTGTCTTCCCGGCCTGTTACCGGGGGCACCGAGTATCTGTTCGAGGCAGAAGACCTGTCGGCACCCGCCACCCCGCACACGATCCAGATCTATGTGCTGGCGCCGGAAGGCCGGGAACCGGTGTTTACGCAGGTACTCCGATAATGGCTATCCCTGGAAAGAATAACCGCCTTCGTGGGTCTGTATGCAATCGGCATACGGACCCAGTTTGCGACGTATCCGGCTCACATTCACCTCTACCGTGTGCGTGGAGGCCATGGGATCGTCCGGCCATACGGCCGAAAGGAGATCGTCAGCGGAAAAAACCTTACCCTGGTTTTCCAGCAGGAGCTTGAGCAGTTCGTATTCCACTTTGGCAAAGTTGACGCCTTCACCGTCCACGGTCACCCGCTTGGCGTCGGTGTCCATCTGCAGCCCCTGGAAACGGATGGCGTTGCGGGATGCACCCAGACGGGCCTGGACCACATTGATGATATAGTCGCCCGTCTTCTCACACTCGCCAATGAGGTCGGAGAACACCGTGCCCATGTCGTAACCGTACAGATGGGCGTCCAGATTCTCGATATTCTGCTGCTTGAGGGCGTTGCGGCAGGCATTGATGCGCCGCTCCACGTCTTCCGACTGGGCCAGGCCATAGTCTTCCTTGCGGCCCGAGAGCAGGGTGTTCATGCGGGTAAGGGCTTCATCCACCAGCGAGAACATTTCCTGTACACCATTCTCCTGCAAGGGGGTGAAATCGATCTTGTTCCCCCGCTTGCGCCGGAGGATACGGGCCAGGTTGAAGCAGCTGTCGCCCACCGATTCCAGTTCCCCAATCTGGCGGAGCATGCCGCGGATCTTTTCCTTGGTATCGTCAGACAGGTGCGCCTCCCCTACATCGCCCAGGTATCGGCCAATCTCGTTCTCCATCCGGTCACTGCCTTCCTCGCCCTTCTGGATGCGCTCAAAGAGCTTGTCAAAGGCCTGGTCATCCGTGGTCACGTAGAGTTCCTTCACCAATGCGAACATACGCTGGGTCTTCTCGCCAAAGACGGCGATTTCCTTCTGGGCCTGCAGCACGGAGATTTCCGGTGTCTTCATGATACCGCCGCGAATGAACTGCAGACGGAACTCGTCTTCCTCGTCGGACTTGCGGGGTTTGATGAGCAGGCACACCAGTTTCTCGATCTGGGGGATGAACCAGATGAGGATGGCCGTATTGATCACATTGAAGCAGGTGTGGAAGGTGGCCAGGGCAAAGGAGAGCCGGGTGGCATCCTGTTCCGTGGCCGTGGGATCCAGGTCCACGAAACCGCAGACCATCCGCACGAAGGGGAAGAAGAAAATGAGCACCCAGATCACGCCGAACACATTGAAGAGCAAGTGCGCCATAGCGGTGCGCCGCGCCTGGGTATTGGCGCTCATGGCCGCCAGGTTGGCCGTGAGGGTGGTGCCGATATTCTCACCCATCACCAGGGCGATACCCTGATAGATGGTGATGGCGCCCGTGGCACAAAGCACCATGGTGATGGCCATGAGGGCCGCCGAACTCTGCACCATGGCCGTCAGGATGGTTCCGATGAGCAGGAACAGCAGGATGGTTCCGTAATTGGTCTTGAAACTGGCAAAGAAGTCCACTACCGCCTGGTTGCTGGCCAGGTCCATCTCCGTACCGGTCTGCTTGAGCATGCCGAGGGCGAAAAGCAGGAAGCTCAGGCCGAAGAGGAAATCGCCCACGTAGCGGTGCTTGCCCAGCTGGATGAGCACGATGCCCACCAGGAAAGCCGGCCAGACCACATTGATGATATTGAAGGAGAAGCCGGCCGACATGATCCACGCGCTGAGCGTAGTGCCGATGTTGGCACCCATGATCACGGAAATGGCCTGCGTCAGCGTCAGGAGCGCCGCGTTCACGAAGGACACCGTCATGACGGTGGTTGCGGCCGAAGACTGGACGGCGACGGTGACCAGGGCACCGGTGGCGACACCGGAGAAGCGGTTGGTAGTCATGGCACCCAGCAGGTGACGGAGCTGCGGACCGGCCATCTTCTGCAGGGCCTCACTCATGACTTTCATGCCATATATCAGGAGAGCGATGGAGCCCAGAAGTTTCAATGCAACGAGCATAGGCGAAGAATTAGGTTACAAATATACGCAGATTATCTTAAGCCGCCAAGATTAATTGTCAATCACCAGACGGTTTTCCACCATGCGGGTGATATGCTGCTGTACGATGGCGCTGAGCCGTTTTTGCATACGGGCGGCCGTCTCGGATTCGGCCGCCAGCCTGTTGTCCTTGAGCAGGCGGTCTTCCCCGAAACGGTAGAGAGCTAGCGGCACGGCTCCGTCGCTTTGCAGGAGCCAGCCATCCTGGAAATACTGGTACACGCCGCCCAGGTAATTCACCGCCCAGGTATCCTCATCGGCCGTTTCGCGCAGGTCACAGCCAAAACTGAAGTAGGGCTCATCGTAATCCAGCAGCCCCAGCAGGGTGGGTTTGATGTCCACTTGCTGGGCTATCCCGTCCCGGAATCCGCGCAGACTGCCGTCCGGCGCATAGAAGAGGATGGGGATGGCGAAGACGCCGGCGCTGGTGGTGTATTCCGGCAGGTCGGTGGCATTGGTGTGGTCGCCCGTAATCACAAAAAGCGTATGCTCATACCAGGGCTCCCGGGCGGCATCGGCAAAGAAATGCCGAAGGCAGTCGTCCGTATAGGAAATGCATTTGTGCATGGGTATGCGCCCCTCCGGGAACTGCGCCTGGAACTGGGGCGGAATCACGAAGGGATGGTGGGAGGTCACGGTAAAGACCGTGGCCAGGAATGGCTCCGGCAGGGCGTCGATCCCCTTCTTGAAATAGGGCAGGAAAGCATGGTCCCAGATGCCCCAGGTGCCGTCAAACTGCGATTCATCGGCAAAATCCTCCCGGCTGAAGAGCTGGCCGAAGCCACTGGCATGGGCGAATCCCGCAATGGCCAGCGATTCCTTCCGGGCGCCGTGGTAGAAGGCGGTGGCATACCCCTTCTCCCCCAGTTCCCGCGCCAGCCCGGACACGTCGTTCTGGGCATAGGGCGTGAGGGTGAAGGGCTCGATGAAGGAAGGGATGCCGCACATGATGGAGGGCAGGGATTCGATGCTGGTGCGCCCGTTGGCAAAGCTGTAGCGGAACACCAGGCTCTCCTGCATCAGGGAATCCAGAAAGGGCATGTAGCCGGGGTGCTCCTCCCCTTGCGCGCCGGTCAGGAGGGCGCTGTACGAGGCCGAAAAACTCTCCAGCACCAGGATCACCACGTTCCGCGGCCGGAAGGCCGATCCCGGCGCGGGATGCTCCGGCGTGAACTCCGCACACAGGCTGGCCTCGTCGGGAAACCAGTCGGGCACCACGAAAGGTTTGGCATCGGCGGTACGGATGAGGCTGAAGGCCGTGTTGAGCACCAGGCCGGCTTCCACTGGCCGACTGATATAGGTATTGGCATCCTGCAGGCCGATAGGACGCATGGCAAAGTCGAAGGAACCCCGCATCCCGAAAACCATGAGCACGGGAGCGGCCGCCAGGAAGGCCGTATGGACCAGGTAATCCGGCCAGCGGTACGGCGCCCAGGCCGGAGCAGGCCGGCGGTAGCAGCGGATGAGTATCCATAACATGACGGCCCCCGCCAGAAGCAGATACCAGTGCGTCAGGGTGTCGTGCAGCAGGATGCCCGCCACGTTGCTGTCGCCGGAGAACTCCCGGAAAATGGTCCAGGTGGTGCGGCGGTTGGTGTAGGCGAAATACACGCTGTCGGCCATATCCACGGCATACAGGAGGAAATTGGCCGCCACAAAAAGGCCTTTGGTAAAGGCCTGGTAGCCTTTGCGCTCCCGCAGGCGGAAGGGCAGCAGCATCAGGATCACATACAGGAAATTGGCATAGAGGATGGCCGGCAGGTCAAAACGCCAGCCGTTACGCACGAAATCCCACAGCACCACGCCCTCCAGGAGCGAACGGTTCACCCCAAAGAAGATGAGCCGGCAGCAGGTATAGAGAGCCATGGCCAGCAGGAGGTTGCACAGCACGGCCCAGACATGGGAGAAATAGCGTCTCATAGCAGTTCTTGGGCCAGGGCCGTGGCAGCTTCCAGCGTTTCCAGTTTGCCCACATCCACCATTTTCAAACCATCGGCCACTACCCCGCACACGGGATAGCGGTCACAGGCTTTCAGATAGAAATCCATAATGGGAAAACGTTCCGGCATATCCAGGGCGTCAAAGGCGTTGAAAATGGCGGGAGAAAGGTTGTGTATGCCTGCGAAGGCATAGCGAAGGCAGCGCGACGGGTCCAGGTTCGGATAGGGCGAGCGCACTTCCCCGGTGAGGGTATCGGTCCAGCCCATCAGCTGCATATCCCGGTCAAAAAGCAGGTAGCGCCGCGTCACGCGCTCGCTCACCAGCAAGGTAGCCAGCGACTGGGGCCGGGTCTGGGCGCGGAACCAGGGAATGTCCAGGTTGGAGACAATATCTACATTGTGCACCAGGAAGGGTTCTGCCTCGGGCAGCAGGAGGGGCCGGGCGTGGCGGATGCCGCCCCCGGTTTCGAGCAGCTGCCCGGATTCGTCGGAAATCCGGACTGTCACGCCCCAGTCCTGCGCGGCCAGATAGGCGCGGATCTGCTCCGGAAAGTGGTGCACGTTCACCACCAGTTCGTCGTAGCCGGCGGCGCGCAGTTTGCCAATCACATGATACAGCAGCGGCTCCCCGGCCACGGGGACCAGCGCCTTGGGCATACTGTCCGTAATCGGGCGCAGGCGGGTGCCCAGGCCGGCGGCGAAAATCATGGCTTTCATGGGCTAGAGCATCTTTTCCATGTTCATTTCCCGGTGGGTGAGAATCACCTTCACATTGTATTTGTCGGCCAGGTGCCGGGCCAGATGTTCGGCACAATAGACCGAACGGTGCTGGCCGCCCGTGCAGCCGAAGCACACCTGCAGGTGCGTGAATTTCCGTTCCACGAAACGCTTTACATGGGCGTCCACCAGCTTATAGACGCTGTTCAGGAACTGGGTCACTTCCCCGTCGTCCTCAAGGAATTTGATGATCTCCGGGTCGGTTCCGTTAAAGCGGCGGAAGTGCTCGTATTTGCCGGGGTTGTTGATGGAGCGGCAGTCGAAGACATAGCCGCCGCCGTTGCCGGTGGTATCGGCCGGAATGCCTTTCTTGTAGGCGAAACTATAGACATGCACCTCCAGGCGGGTGTCCTGGGCCAGTTCGTTGAACTGGGGCATGCTGGCCAGCTGCGTGAGCAGGTCGTTCAGGTAGGGATAATCGCTGAAGGGCGTTTGCAGCAGGGTACGCAGGTTGCTCAGCGCATAAGGGACGCTGGCCAGGAAATGGGGTTTCTTTTCAAAATAGCCGCGGAAGCCGTAGGCGCCCAGCACCTGCAGGGTGCGGAAGAGCACGAACAGGCGCAGGCGGCTGCGGAAGTGCGCTTCATCCACCTGCTTGAACTCCTGCAGGGCCCGCAGATAGGCGCGGATGAGCTCCTGCTTCAGGTCTTCGGGGAAGCGGGAACGGGCCTGCCAGATGAACGAGGCCACGTCATAGTAAATGGGACCGCGCCGGCCGCCCTGGAAGTCGATGAACCAGGGCTCCCCGTCCCGGATCATGACATTGCGGGCCTGGAAATCCCGGTACATGAAGGTATCTTCCTTGTCTTCGAGGAGATCGGCCTTGAGCCGCTCGAAATCGTCCTGGAGCAGGGCTTCGTTGAATTCCAGCCCCGTGGCCTTGAGGAAGCAATACTTGAAATAGTTCAGGTCAAAGTCCACCAGGCGCCCGTCAAAGGCTTCCTGCGGATAGCACACCTTCCAGTCCAGGCCCTGGGCCCCCAGGAACTGGATGCGGGGCAGCTGTTCCACGGCCCGGCGCAGCAGGTCTTTCTCAAAGGAGCTGTAGATGCCGCTCTCCCGCCCCTGCGAGACGGCGTCAAAGAGCAGCTTGTCCCCCAGGTCCTCCTGGATATAGGAAAAGCCGTCCTCACTCACGGCCAGCACGGCCGGCACGCGGAGTCCCTGGTCCCGGAAATGCCGGGAGAAGGTGACAAAGGCCTGATTTTCTTCCCGACAGGTGCCCACGACGCCAATCAGGGACACATCCCGGCCCCGGAGCCGGTAATAGCGTCGATGGCTTCCGGAAGAGGGAAATTCTTCCATACTCAGGACTTCGGAACCGGTGTAAGCGGTAAAGAGCGGCTTCAGGGCCGCATCGGCAGAAAGGGTGTGGATATTCATAAAACAAAAATAGGCAATATCGGACGGAAATGCAACCAGTTTTTCGTAATTTTGCACGGCTTGCCTTCGCCCAGCCATGCCAAAGACGCCTTTCATACAAGTCATCCTTCCGCTCCGCCTGGAGTGGGAACCCTGGTACATCCTGGAAGAAGCCACGGTGGGCGAACGCGTAAGCGTGTCCCTGGCTGGGCGCAGCTATACGGGCGTGGTGAGCGCAGTGCATGTCCAGCCCGCCCCCGGCATCAAGCTGCTTCCGGCCACCCGCCTGGACCTGCCGCCGGTGCAGGAAAAGGAAATCGCGTTCTGGCGCTCCCTGGCCCAGTATTACCTCTGCACGGTGGGCGAGGTGTACAAAGCCGCCTATCCCGTGCTCAGGCAGGAGGGCGACGCCGTGAAAGTGCGGGCCGATGAACGCCTGCAAAAACGCCTGGCCCTGCTGCGGGACAAACTGGCCCGGGCGAAAAAGGACGAGACCCGGGCGCGCTACGCCGGGGAAATCGACCGCCTGGAAGCCTTCCTGCGGGGAGAAAAACCCGTTTTGGAGACAAGCGGGATGGCATTGTCCCCGGTGCAGCAAAAAGCGGCAGCGGCCGTCCGGGCAGGACTTGAGGCCGGAAAGACGGTGCTGCTTCACGGCGATGCCGACAAAACGGACGTCTATCTGCGCCTGGCCCAGGAAAAGCTGGCCCAGGGCCGGAGTGTGCTTTTCCTCATTCCGGAAATCGGCCTTTTCCAGCAAGTGGAAGCGCGCATCGGAGAGGTCTTTCCGCAGCTGTTGGTCTATCACAGCGGCCGCACTAGCGCCCAGAAAAGGGCCGTGGCCGATGCCCTCCGGGAGGCCAGGCCGCAACTGGTACTGGGCACCCGTTCGGCCCTCTTCCTGCCCTGGCGGAACCTGGGGCTGATCATCGTGGACCAGGAGCACGAAACCTCCTATAAACAGGATTCCCCCGCCCCGCGCTACCACGCCCGGGAAAGCGCCATTCTGCTGGCCGGCATCCACCGGGCCGCCGTAATCCTGGGCAGCGCAACCCCCTCTTTGGAATCTTTATACAACGCTGAAAAAGGCCTCTTTGCAGAGGTTTATCTAGAGGAGAACTTTAACAATAGCCAAAAGCCCGAAATCCAGCTCATCAACATCCTCGCGGAGGCCCGGAAAAAGGGTATGGCAGGCAGCCTTTCCCTCAAGCTGCTGGAGGCGATGCACCGGACGCTGGACGCCGGCCAAAGGCAGCTCATCGTATGCCGTTCCAAGGCCGCCCTGGCCGAAAGCCGGACCGAGCTGGAAGCCATCTTCGGCCCCCTTCCCAAGGGCATGGTCCTGGCCACGCCCGCCAGCGCCAAGGAGCAGCCTTCCGGCGCCTTCGGCCTCACCGCCGTCCTCCAGGCCGACGGCCTCCTGGCACGGGAAGACTTCCGCTGCGACGAGCGGGCTCAGCAGCTGCTGAGCCTGCTGCGCAGCAAGTGCCTGCCAGGCGGCCAGCTGCTCATCCAGACGCGGGAAGCCGCCCATCCGGTCTTTGGCCCGTATTCCTCCGATCGCATCCGGCAACTGCTGGAAGAGCGGCTGCAGTTTGGCTATCCCCCTTTCAGCCGTCTTATCTATCTGACAGTCAAGGACAACAACGAAAAGCGGGGCACCTATCTGGCCGGCGAACTGGCGACCGTGCTCCGGCGGGCGCTGCCCGGACTGGGAGAATCGGCCATCCTGGGACCGTACCAGGGGCAGATTCGGATCATGCTGCCGCGGGACAAGGCGCTGCTGGACCGGAAACGGGCCCTCGCCGCCGCCGTGGGCACTTTTGAGAAAGAGCGCAAATATCCCGGCCACATTGTCATAGACGTCGATCCGGTCTAATGTCCGGTTCCGTTGTGGAACGATGCGTGGAACTTTGAATTATTTTGCTTAACTTTGTATGATAAAAGATTCCCGGTCAATCCGGGAATGACGAATAAGTCCTGGTCAATCCGGGAATGACGATAGAAAATGGGAAAGATAATCGCTATAGCCAACCAGAAAGGCGGGGTGGGAAAAACCACCACGGCCATCAACCTGGCCGCCTCGCTGGCCGTGCTGGAAAAGAACGTCCTCATCATTGATGCGGATCCGCAGGCCAATACCACCTCCGGGCTCAACTTCGACCCCGAGAGCGGCGAGCACCGCACCTTGTACGAGATCCTCATCGGCAGCATCGCGGCCCAGGACGCCCTGGTCCAGACCGAACTGCCCAAACTGCACCTGATTCCCTCGCACATCAACCTGGTGGGCGCAGAAATCGAGCTGCTGGACGTGCCGGAGCGGGAATCCGTGCTCCGGAAGGCCTTGGCCCCCATTCAGGACCAGTACGACTTCATCATCATCGACTGCTCCCCTTCCCTGGGGCTCATCACGGTGAACTGCCTCACGGCGGCCGACTCCGTCATGATTCCCGTCCAGCCCGAATTCTTTGCCCTGGAAGGCCTCACCAAGCTCATCCAGACCATCCGGCTGGTCCAGAGCGGCATCAATCCCCGCCTCACCATCGAGGGTTTCGTGGTCACCATGTTCGACGGCCGCACCAAGGTGCACAGCCAGGTGGTGATGCAGCTCCGGGAGCATTTCAAGGATATGGTTTTCAATACCATCATCTCCCGCAGCATCCGCCTGAGCGAAGCCCCGTCCTATGGCAAGCCCATTATCCTCTATGATGTCATGAACAACGGGACCTCCAATTACATGAACCTGGCCAAGGAAGTCCTCGACAAATCCACTGAATCCAATGGCTAAAATGCAATACGGCCTGGGCAAAGGCCTGGGCGCCCTCCTGGGCGGGGAAGACCTGTCCGAACTCCGCAAACCCGTGGGCTACATCAACAAGGAAGTGGTAGCCGCCGGATCCCGTCCGCAGAACACTTCGGACGTGCTGCGCATCCCCGTCGATCTGATTGAACCCAACCCCTTCCAGCCGCGCATGAGCTTCGACGACGAAGCCCTGCGGGAGCTGGCCGATTCCATCCGCACCTTCGGCCTCATCCAGCCCATCACCGTGCGGCGAAAAGGAGAAGACAAATACCAGATAATCAGCGGTGAACGCCGCTATCGCGCCTCCATCCTGGCCGGGCTGAACATGATTCCCGCCTACCTCCGGGACGCCTCCGACCAGGGCATGCTGGAAATGGCCATCGTGGAGAACATCCAGCGGGAAAACCTGGATCCCATCGAAGTGGCCATGAGCTACCAGCGCCTCATGGAAGAGTGCCGGCTCACCCAGGAGCAGATGGCCGACCGGGTGGGCAAGAAACGCGCCTCTGTGGCCAACCAGCTGCGCCTGCTCAAACTCCCCGCCAAGGTCCAGCACGACCTGAAGGTGGGCCTGGTGAGCGTGGGCCATGCCAAGGTCCTGCTGGGCGTGGAAGACCCCGCCGTTCAGGAGATGCTCTGCGAGCAGATCATCCGCTCCGGGCTTTCCGTCCGGGAACTGGAGCAGAAAGTCCGCGCCCTGGAAAAAGAGTCCCAGACGCCGGCCGCCGCCAAAGAGCCCCGCGAACTGCCCCCGCTGTATTACCGGCTGCTGGAACAGGTGGGACGCTACTGCGGCGAGAACATCTCCGTGCGCCACGGAAAGGACGGCAAAGGCACCCTCACCATCCGCTTTGACTCCGACGCCCAGGTGGAACAGTTCTTGCAGGCCCTGGACCAGCGATGACACTGCGCCGCCTCATCACCACTCTGGCTGCGGCCCTTGCTTTGGCAGGGGCTGCGCATGCCCAATACCGGGACGACCAGTTCAAACGGGATGCCTTTTCCCAGAACTACGCCGACACCACCCAGAACGTCAAGGCCGACTCCTCCCAGCTTTTCAGCTTCAAGGAATTCTTCGGCGGCCTCGCGCACAAGAACACCGCATCGCTCAAGACCCTGTCCATCGGCTCCACCGTATTCATCGGCGGCAACCAGATTTACAACCGGCAATACTGGAAACTGCCCATCATTTACGGGGGCATCGGAGCCGGCGTCGCCGGGGGCATTTATTTCAACAACCAGTTCAAGCAGACGGGCGACAGCAAGTTCCAGACCTACAGCACCCTGTCCTATGTGGGCGCCGGCCTGGTCTGGTGGGGCTCCCTCATGGACGGGGCCGTCACCTACAACCGCGGCCAACGGCCCGACCCTTCCAAGAGCACCCTCTATTCCATCCTCCTTCCCGGCCTGGGACAGGTGTACAACGGCGAATTCTGGAAAGTGCCGCTGTATCTGGGCCTGATGGCCGGCAGCGTCAACTACTGGATTGACAACAATGTCCAGTACCAGCGCTGGAAATGGACCTATGACCAGGCCAGTTCCACCGAAGAAGGCGTAGAAAAACCGCCGCAGACCGCCGAGACAGCCAAGTATTACCGGGATGTGTTCCGCCGCTACCGGGACTATTCCATCCTGGCCGTTGCCCTCTCCTATCTCATCCAGGTCGTGGACGCCAACGTATTTGCCTATATGCAGGACTTCGAAGTGAACGACGACATCTCCCTGCGGGTGGAGCCGTCCATCCAACAGAGCCTGGGCCATGCCTACGCCGTCACCCCGCCGGCCGTGGGAATGTCTATCGGCCTAAAGTTTTGACATGAAATACAGACTACCCTTTATACTCATCCTGGCCGCCGGGCTGCTGACGGCCGCCCTGCCTGCATCGGCCGGTCCCAAGGGCAAGCGCACCCGGGCGCAGATTCTCCGGGAAAACGAAGACCTCCGCCGGAAGGTGGAAGAACTGGAAGCCCAGGTGAACGCCTACCGGGCCGATGCCGAGGAACGGGAAACCATCACCCGGGAACTCTCCGGCGAGAACGAGAACAAGCTGTCCTTCGCGCTGGAAGACTATACCACCGTGGGAACGGACACCCTCCTGGCCCAGTGGTACATGCACCGGCGCAGCGCCGCATCGGCCCGGGAGGAATTCAACATGGATTCCGTGGTGTTCTCCACCAACGTGCCGGACTCCGTGCTCATGCTGCGCCTGGCGCAGATGAACTCCTTCATCAGCCTGCCCTTCAACGAGACGGTCAAGAATTACATGATTCTGTACTCGGAGAAAATGCCCCGCAAGATGGGTGACCTGCTGGGCCTGTCGGAGTACTATTTCCCCATTTTCGAAGAGATTTTCCGCAACCACGACCTGCCCCTGGAACTCAAATACGTGGCCATCATCGAAAGCGCCCTCAATCCCCGGGCCGAATCCCGCGTGGGGGCCAAGGGTATGTGGCAGTTCATGTACCGCACGGCCCTGAGTTACGGCCTCAAGATTGATTCCTACGTGGACGAGCGCATGGACCCCATCGCATCGGCCGATGCAGCCGCCCGCTATTTCCGGGACGCCTACCGCATCTTCCAGGACTGGCCGCTGGCCATATCGGCCTACAACTGCGGCTCGGGCAATGTGAACAAGGCCATCAAACGCGCCGGCGGAAAACGGGATTTCTGGTCGGTGTACGAGTACCTGCCGCGCGAAACACGCGGGTACGTGCCGGCCATGGTGGGCGCCATGTACGCCTTCCGCTATGCCAAGGAATACGGGCTCTCCCCCGAGCCCATCGCCCTGCCCACCTATGTGGACACCTTCCACATCCACCGCAACCTGCACATGCTCCAGGTGAGCGAGACCCTGGGCATTCCGCTGGACGACGTGCGCGACCTCAATCCCCAGTACCACAAGGACATCGTGCCCGGAGCACAGGGAGATGCCGTCCTCCGGCTCCCCTTCAACTACTCGGCCGCCTTCCTGGATGCCCAGCCGGCCATCTTTGACTACAAGGCCGAAACGCTCTTCGCCGCCGGGGTGCAGGACGGGCGCGACAAGGTGGACGGCCGCCCGGTGCCCACGGCTTCCGCTTCGCAGGGCACCTGGATTTACTACAAAGTCCAGTCGGGCGACAACCTGGGCAAGATTGCCCGCAAGTACCACACTACCGTCAAGCAACTCAAACACTGGAACAACCTCCGTTCCGACATGATTTCCATCGGCCAGCGCCTCAAAGTGGGGAAACGCTAGCGTTCCCATTGCAACTGCAGATTCAGGGTGGGCGTCGGCGGCCGGCCGATGCGCACCATCCAGGCCGCCCGCAGGTGGGCCCGCAGGGTGCTGCGTTTGAGGCGATGTTTGTAGCCACCCGCCAGGGAAGCCGACAGGCCCCGGCCGGCATAGGCCGGGACGGAAAAGTTGCCCGGGGCATCGCGCTCATAGCAGTAGATCCGGTCGTTCCAATGGTCAATGACAAAACCTGTCAAACGGAGGTATATGGACAATGCATCATTCTTATATCCGCCCTCCTGATAGCACAGGAAACCCCAGCGCTCACAGCGTACGAGCTCGCAGCGGAAGACACTGAGCCAGGGGCCGGAAGCGAACTTCACATCGGCCCTGAGGTCGGTCCGGGCCCGCTCGTAATTGCGGTATCGTCCGGTGAGGCGGGTTTCCAAAGACCAGGCACCGCTTAACTGGGCCAAGGCAGTAGCATAGAGACGGCATTGCAGGCGACGGGGATCGGAAGCCGGGACCGGGAGCAGGGCTGCGTCGGCCGTAAGGGATGCGGTGAACACAGGCACCGAGCTGCCGAACCCTGTTTTACCGCGCAAGGAGCACCTGCGTCCGCTCTGGTAGCCCAAGCCTGCGGCCAGGGCATATTCCCCGTTTTTCTTTCCGGAATAACGACTGGGCAGCGCCCGCGCCTGTACAGCCAGCCGGGCCCGCTCCCCCAGCGGCAGGGTCACCGTCGCTTTACCCCCGGCGCTGTGATGCCGCATGGCCGCCTCGGCTACAAGAAGCGCTTTCCCCCAGATATACCTGCCGTCCACCGAGACCAACCAGTCTCCGGGTGCGGCACGGACTGTTAGCCCAGCCTGACCGCGGAGGGACAGCCAATGGACACGTACTCCCCCGCTACCGTCCAGGCAGGCGAAAGCACTGGCACACAGCCCTCCGGAGGAATAGGCATACGCCACCCCGCAAGGGATGCCGGACGGCGAATAACTCCACACCGGGGAAATACCGGCGGGACGGCGTACAAAGGCGTCCACGGTAGAAAGGCTCTCCATGGAGAAGCCGGTCCACAGCCCCACGCCCTGCCCGAAACGCAGGTTGAAATGCCCCAGGACCACGCGATGCGCTCCCCGCTCGAACTCCCCGGAGAACGTCCCTTCCCGGCCGCGCCACGTCCACTGCAATTGCCAGGTTTCACCGCCCAGGCGCACCTTGGCCCCCACCTGTTTGAGGGTGGTCCTCAGGAGCGCTTTCCCCTGCCATCGGCCGGCCGACGAATCCCGGACCTGCCCCGGCAGCCGGGAAGATTCCAGCGAGAGGAAGGGCCGGAGCACCGCCACCGTCTCCCGGGAAAAACCGTCCACCAGGGCCAGTTCCTCCCAGGACAGGATGTCCCCGCTGCGGCTCCGGTAATCGGCCAGGGAGGCCAGCTGGTATTCCGACAGCAGGAGCGAAGGCCGCAGATGCGCCCCGTTCACCCGGATCTTGCGCCCGGCCAGGGCCTCCAGCCTGTCCACCACGTCGGGATCCAGCTCTTCCTCGGCGGCGCATCCTGTCAGATACATTGCCGCCCGCAGCACCGCTTCATCCTGCGCCGCTGCCCGGACGGCCAGGCCCAGCGCCAGTCCCCACGCAAGGGAAAGGTATTTCCATCTTCCACGCATGGCGGCAAGGTAGCAAGAGAATGGATGGAATCCCAGCAAGGCGCAAAAAGTTATCGTGTTTTGCGTGATTTTTATGCGTTTTTACTATCTTTGTATAATAAAAAGAAACCAGCATGGAACAACTTGTTTCCCTTCACGGCAGGAATTTTAAACCGTTCATCAAGAACGCCGATATCGAAAAAGCCATCGATGCCGTGGCCAGCCGTCTGAACGAGGATTTCGCGCATGCCACGGAAGAAGACGCCCCCGTCCTGTTATGCACCCTGAACGGGGCCGTGGTCTTTGCCGGAGAACTGCTCAAGCGCATCACCTTCCCCTGTATTTTCAAAGCGGCCAAACTCTCGTCCTACCTGGGCACCACCTCCACCGGTGTAGTCCGCAGCGAGAGCCCCATTACGGGCCTGGAAGGGAAACGGGTCATTGTGGTGGAAGACATCGTGGACACGGGCAACACCATCGTAGCCATGGACAAGATGCTCCGGGAAGCCGGGGCCGCCCAGGTGAAGATCTGCACCCTCCTCCTCAAGCCGGAGGTCTATGACAAGCCCCTCCACCTGGACTATGTGGCCATGGAAATCCCCAACCGTTTCATCGTGGGCTTCGGCCTGGATTACGACGACCTGGGGCGCAACATCAAGGACATTTACGTACTGGACGAATAAAACCGAAAACCGACATGAAGTATTTCATTCTCTTTGGCCCTCCGGGCGCCGGGAAAGGCACCCAGGCCGGTGACATGGTGCAGCGCTACAAACTGTGCCACCTTTCCACCGGAGAACTGCTCCGCAGCGAAATCGCTGCCGGGACCCCGCTGGGCCTGCAGGCCAAAACCCTCATCGAAGGGGGCAACCTGGTCCCCGACGAGGTGGTGGAAGGCATGATTGAAGCCAAATTCCGGAGCACCCGGGACGTGGAAGGTTTCCTGCTGGACGGCTTCCCCCGCACCCTGGCACAGGCCCAGGTCCTGGACCAGATGCTGGCCAAGAACGGGGAGTCCGTTACGGCCTGCGTCTCGCTCATGATTCCGGACGAGCTCATCCATGAACGCATTGCCCACCGGGCCCAGATTGAAGGTCGTGCCGACGATGCCCGCCCCGAGGTGGTGGAGAACCGGATCAAAACCTACCACGCCAAGACGGAGCCCATCATTGACTTTTACCGCCAGGCGGGCCGCTACCACGAGGTGGACGGCACCGGCAGCATCGACCAGGTGCGGGAGCGGGTATTCGACCTTATGGACCGCTTCTAAGGCATGCATCGTATCTTTTTGCCCATCTACCGCTTCCTCCACAGCAGGCAATGGCTCATGTACCTGCTGCTGGTGATGTCCTTCGTTGTCTTTGTGGCCTTCGGCCTGCAGCTTCGCTTTGAAGAAGACATCGTGAAACTGCTCCCCCGTTCGTCCACCGACAACGAACTGGCATTCAGCGAGATAGACTTAAAAGAAAAGGTATTCATCCAAGTGGTGTCCTCCGACACCCTCCAGCCGGCGTCCACCGCCAGGCTGGGAGAAGCCATCGACGAATTCTGCCGCCGGGTGGAAAGCCGAGACACGGCCACCCGCTATTTCTCGGGCGTTTTCTGTGCGCTCGAATCGGACCTGGCCTTCGGGGCCATGGACTTCGGCCTGAGCCACCTCCCCACCTTCGTAGATACGTCCTGGTATGCCGCCATGCAGGAAAGCCTGCTGCCGGAGGCAATTGACAAACGGATGGAGGAGAACTATGAACTGGTGATGGAAGACGAGACCGGCACCATCACCCAGCTCATCTCCATGGATCCGCTGGGCCTGCGGGACATCGTCCTGGGCAGCCTGTTCACCGGCGAGCAGACCATGGGCGGATTCACCATCGAAGACGGCCATATCTTCTGCCCGGACAAAAGCGTGGCCCTGGCTTTCCTCACGCCCGGTTTCCCCAGCACGGACTCCGGCAAGGCCACCCGCATGGTCAAGTTCCTGCGCCGCGTGGGCAAGGAAGTAGAAGCCGAATATCCCGACATCCGGGTGCTCATGCACGGCAATCCGCTGGGGAGCGTCTCCAATGCCGGCACCATCAAGAATGACCTGGTCTTCACCGTGGGCCTGTCCCTCGTGCTCATCCTGGTCATCATCCTCCTGAGTTTCCACAGCCTCTCCTTTGTCTGGCAGCAGGTGCTGCCCATCGGCTATGGCACCGTGTTCTCCCTGGCTTGCATGTACTGGATCAAGGGATCCATGTCGCTCATGGCCCTGGGCATCGGCGCCGTGGTGCTGGGCGTAGCCATCAGCTACTGCCTGCACGTGCTCATCCACTACTACTACGTGGGGAACACGGAAAAACTGCTCCGGGACGAGAGCACGCCCGTTTTCCTGGGCTGCATCACCACCGTGGGCGCCTTCCTGGGGCTCCTGTTCACGGAAAGCGACCTGCTCCGCGACTTCGGCCTCTTTGCCACCTTCGCCCTGCTGGGCAACACCTTCTGCGCCCTGGTGTTCCTGCCGCATTTCTTGAAACCCAACCAGATCCGCTTCAAGCGCAAGCACGGATTCCCGCTGGTGGAACGCATCAACAACCTCCCCTGGGACCGCAGCAAGCGCATTATCGGCACCCTGCTGGTGATGATCGTAATCGGTGTCATCCTGAGCCCGCGGGTCAAATTCGACAGCGACCTGCGCAACCTCGATTACGACGACCCGCTGCTCACCGAGAGCCAGAACCTGTACAACAGCAAGAATGCCGACGGCTACGACCACCAGTACTTCGCCGCCTGGGCCGGCTCCCTGGACGAAGCCCTGGACTACAATGAAGGGATGTTCCACGCGCTGGATTCCCTCAAGAAGCTGGGCGTCGTAAAGGCCTGGTCGCCCGTGACCGGCCTGCTGTTCCATTCCACGGAAGACCAGCTGGAGCGCATCGCCGCATGGAAGACCTTCTGGAATAAAGACCGCATCCGCGACCTGCGCCGCGACCTCTCGGCATCGGCCCGCAAGTACGGCCTGCAGCCGGAGCTCTTCGAGACCTTCTTCAACATGCTCACGGCCGACTATGAACCCGGCGACCTCTACGAGTCGGGCATCCTGCCCTCGGGCCTGGTGTCCAACTACATCGAGCGCCAGAAGAGCGGCCGCTACATGGTGTTCTCGGACGTGTCCTACTCGCCCGAAGACCGCGACAAGGTGTGGGTCCCGCTCACCGACTGCCCCCATGTGATCGTGCTGGAGCCGTTCTTCTACTGCCGCGACATGGTGGAAATCGTCCACGACGACTTCTCCACCACCCTGTGGATTTCCAGCCTTTTCGTGCTGCTGGTCCTGCTGCTGAGTTTCCACAACATCTGGATTTCCCTCATCGCCTTCCTGCCCATGTTCGTGAGCTGGTATGTGATGCAAGGATACATGGCCCTGCTGGGCCTGGAGTTCAACCTCATCAACATTGTCATCTCCACCTTCATCTATGGTATCGGGGTAGATTACAGCATCTTTGTGATGGAAGGACTCCTCAAGGAGGCGCGCACCGGCGAGAAAGACATGCTGTCCTTCCACAAGGTGGCCATTTTCTACTCGGCCCTGGTGCTAGCCATCGTGACCTTCTCCCTCATCTTTGCCCGGCATCCGTCCATCCAGTCCATCGGCCTCATCACCCTCATCGGTATGGCCTCGACCATCTTGATAACCTATTCCCTGCAGCCCTGGGTATTCCGCAAGCTTTGCAAGATACCTTTCTTCCGCCGCGGGTTCCGCATAGACACTAAACCTAAACCATGAATCTAAACGCCGAACTATACCTGAAACTAATCCAAGGAGGAGCCGCCAAACTGGCCGAAAACCGACAGGCCGTCAATGATTTGAATGTCTTTCCCATCCCAGACGGGGATACGGGAGACAATATGTATATGACCATCGAGGCCGGTTGTCATGCCGACGGGGTGCGGCTGGACGAGATGGCCAACGCCGTTTCCCATGAGATGCTGCTGGGGGCGCGGGGCAATTCCGGCGTCATCCTGTCCCGCATCTTCTCGGGTCTGGCCAAGGGTTTCCGCGGCCTCAAGGATGCCGATACCGCTTCCTTCACCGCGGCCATGAAAGCCGCCGTGCAAGAGGCCTATGGCGCGGTTTCCCAGCCTGTGGAAGGAACCATCCTCACTGTCCTGCGTGAAGGCGTGGAGGCCGCCGTGGGCTCATCATCGCTGGAAGAGTTCATGGACCTGTGGATTGCGGGCATGGACCTTTCCCTGCAGAATACACCCGAACTGCTGGACGTGCTCAAGAAAGCCGGCGTGGTGGACAGCGGCGGAGCCGGCCTGCTGTGCATCGCGGAAGGCATGCGCGCCGCCCTGCACGGAAAAGAAAGCGCCCTGGCCGAAGCCCCGGTCCCGCAGGCGCCCAAAGTGGATTTTTCGGCTTTCACTGAAGACAGCGTGCTGGAATTCGGCTACTGCACCGAGTTCATCCTCCGTCTGCAGCGCTGCAAGGTGGACCTGGAGCACTTTGACGAATCCGTCATCAAGGACTGGCTCTCGGGCATCGGCGACTCCCTGGTCTTTTTCCGCGACGGCAGCCTGGTCAAGGTCCACGTGCACACCCAGGATCCCGGCGCCGTGCTGAGCCACTGCCGCCAATGGGGAGAATTTCTCACCATCAAGGTGGAGAATATGACCCTCCAGCACCATGAGAACCATATGGACCAGCGCTTCAAGCGCGGTCACAAAGCCCTGGGCATCGTTACGGTTGCCGCCGGGGACGGCCTCACGGACAGTTTCCGGGAATTGGGCGCCGACGTCGTCATCGAAGGCGGCCAGACCATGAATCCCCCCGTGGAGCGCTTCCTGGATGCCTTCCGCGAAACCAATGCAGATACCATCCTGGTCTTCCCCAACAACAGCAATATCCTCCTCACCGCCCGGCAGGCAGCATCCCTGTTCACCGAAGCGCAGGTGGAGGTAATCCCTACCAAGACCCTGGGAGAAGGCTATTTCGCCCTGGCCAACCTGCCCTCCGACGCACCCGTCGAGGAACTTCGGCAGGTGGTTACGGAGGCGGCCGAATCTGTCAAGACCGGCCTCGTCTCCTGCGCCATCCGCGATGCCGAAGGCGTCCGCGAAGGAGAATTCCTGGGCATCAGCGGGAAAGACATCCTCTGCGCCCGGGGAAGCCGCGTGGAGGCGGCGCTCACCCTGGCCGGAGCGCTGGATGCCGGATCGGCCGATATCCTGCTGGTCTTCTCCGGTGCCGATGCTAGCGCACAGGAATCGGCCGCCTTGCAGGAAGCCCTGCAGCGCCAATATCCCCGCTGCGAGGTCATCTTCAAGCAAGGAGACCAGCCCGTCTATGATTTCATACTAGTAACCGCATAATAACCATGTTAAAACTTTACACCGATTCCGACACCGACGTAACGCCCGCCGTAGCCAAGGCCCACGGGTATAGCGGTTATATCCCTATGCCCTACAGTGTGGATGCCCAGACTGTCCAGCCCTACGTGGATTTTGAGACCTTCGACTGCCGCGGGTTTTACGACATGCTCCGCGCGGGGACCCTCCCCACCACCAGCGCCCTTTCCCAGGAACGCTACACGGAAATCTTCGAGCCCGACTTTGCCGCCGGGAACGACATCCTCTACGTCCATTTCTCCCGGGCCATGACCGCCACCTTCGACGCCATGGACCAGGCCGTAGCCCAGCTCAAGGGAAAGTATCCCGGTGTCCGCTTTGAAGAAATTGACTGCAAAGGCATTACCACCATCTGCTATCCCATCGTGCTCAAGGCCGGTGACATGGCGATGGCAGGCAAGAGCCTGGATGAGATCCTGGCCTGGGCCCGGGAAGACGTGGACCACTGGGCCATGTACTTCTTTGCCGACGATCTCAAGTTCTTCCGTCGCAGCGGCCGGGTAAGCGGCCTGGCGGCCACCATGGGCACCCTCATCGGCCTCCGCCCCATCATTTTCATGTCCCCGGAAGGCAAGATGGTTTCCTGCGGGACGGAGAAAGGACGCATGAAAGCCATGCTCCGGCTAGTAGGCGAAGTGCTGGAAAAAGGCCTGGACGTCAAGGAGCACGGCGTCTATATCGGCCATACAGACGCTCCTGAGCTGGCCAAGGAAGTGGGAAAGATGCTTCAGGAGAAACTGGGAGAAGACCTTTCCATCACCTATGTGGAATGCAACCCCACGGCCGGCAGCCATGCCGGACCCAACGGCGTGGGCGTGTGCTTCCACGCAAAAGAGCGATAATATGATTGAAGTCAGACCTGTCACCACCAAACAGGAACAGAAAAAGTTCCTGGATTTCCCGCTGGACCTATACGCAGGCAATCCCAACTTCATTCCTCCGCTATACCTGGACGAGAAAAAGATCTTCCGGAAAAATTACGTATACAACAGCAGTTGCGACAGCGCGTGTTTCAACGCCTACAAAGACGGGATCATAGCCGGCCGCATCCAAGCCATCATCCAGAAGGACGCCAACGCAAAGAACAACGAGCGCCGATGCCGTTTCACCCGCTACGACGTCATCAACGACCTGGAGGTCTCCCGGGCGCTGTTCGAGACGGCCGAGAACTGGGCCCGCGAGCGGGGCATGGACACCATCCATGGTCCCCTGGGCTACTCCGACCTGGAGAAGGAAGGCATGCTCATCGGCGGCTTCAAGTACCCCGGCACCTTCCTCACGCCGTACAATCATCCCTACTATCCGGAACATGTCGAGGCCCTGGGATACCGGAAAGAGGTGGACTACAACGGTTCCTATCTGTATGGCGCCGAATCCAACGAGACGTTCGAGGAGATGGAGGAACTGGTATCCTTCATCTTCAAGCGCTACAAGCTGCATTTCGGCCAGGCCCGCAACGGCCGGGAGTTCATGAAAAAGTATGCCGACGGCATCTTCGACCTCCTGGACAAATCCTATGAGGGTCTGTACGGAACGGTTCCCTTCACCCCCGGGATGCGGAAACTGATGATGGAGAACTTCGGCCTGGTCATCAGCCCCAAGTATGCCGCCATCATCCTGGACGAAAACGAGAAGCCCGTCTGCTTCGGCCTGGCCATCCCGTCCCTCGCCCCGGCCTTCACCCTCACACGCGGCCACATCACCCCGGGACTCATCCTCCGCTTCATTTCCTGCCGCTACTGGCCCAAGACCATCGACATGTGCCTGATCGGGGCCGATCCCGAATACCTGAACCGGGGCATCTCGGCCGCCCTGTCGGTCGCCATCATGCGCATGTTCAAGGACCACCCCGAGATCCAGTATGCCGATACCTTGCTGAACCTGGAAGAAAATTGGGCTATCCAGAACCAGTGGAAACGATTCAAGCGGGATATCGTGAAGCAATACCGCTGTTATGTAAAGAGCTTATGATCAAACTTATCATAGACTGCTTCGGCGGCGACCACTGCCCCCAGGCACCCGTAGCGGGCGCCCTGGCCGCCCTGGCCAGGAATCCCGACCTGCAGCTCATCCTCACCGGTGACGAAGCCCTCCTGCGCAAAGAGCTGGAAGGCAAGGCCTACGACCCGGCCCGGCTGGAAATCATCCATGCCCCGGAAGTGATCGGCTGCGACGAGAAACCCACGGATGTGGTGCGCCTCAAGCGCAATTCCTCCATGATGAAGGCCATCATCCTGCTCCGCGACCGGGACGACATTGCCGGCATGGTTTCCACCGGCTCCACGGGAGCCCTGGTAACCGGCGCCCTGGTTCGTCTGGGCCGCATTCCCGGCGTCATCCGTCCGGCCTTCTGCCCCATCCTCCCCACGATGGACGGGGGCCTTGTGGGCATCTGCGACAGCGGCGCCAATGTGGAAGTCACCGCCGCCCACCTGCGGCAGTTCGCCATCATGGCTTCCCTGTACATGGCCAACGTCTATGGCGTGAAGGAGCCGCGCATCGCCCTGCTCAACGTAGGGAAAGAGGCCGAGAAAGGCGACGACATCCGGCGCGAGGCCTATGCCCTGCTGCAGGAGACCGAATGCCTGCACTTTGTGGGCAACATGGAAAGCCGCGACCTGCTGAGCGGCAGCTACGACGTGGTGGTGGCCGACGGCTTCTCGGGCAATGTCCTGGTGAAAACCACGGAAGGAACCGCCCTGGAGCTGCTCAAGAAGATCAAGAAGGACATCTACAGCCGCTGGCTCTACAAGCTGGGCGCCCTGCTGATGAAACGCATGTTCCTGGAAGAGAAGGAGTTCATGAACTACCAGAACTACGGCGGAAGTGTCCTCCTGGGCACCTCCAAGGTGGTGGTGAAGGGACATGGCTCCTCCAAGGCCGTGGCCGTGGAGCAATGCATCGAGCAGGCCTACCAGATGGAAAAGAGCTGCCTTTCCGGCCAGATCGAGGCCGAAATCGCCAAATATGAACATTACCAAGACTGACAACTATGTTTGAGAAAGTACAGACCATCCTGGCCAGGCAGCTGCGCCTGGCACCGGAGAAAATCACCATGGAATCCCTCATCAAGAAAGACCTGGGGGCCGATTCCCTGGACATCCTCCAGCTGCTGATGCGCATCGAGGACCAGTACGGGATTGTGATTCCCGACCAGGCGCTGGCCAAATTTGAAACCGTGGCCGACGTCGTCAACTATCTGGAAAGCCAAAACGTCAACCTCTAAACCTGCTTTGTCATGGTCCAGGTCTATTGCAAGAACACAAAGGAATCCAAGCGTTTCCCCGAAGGGACCTCGCTGGTGCAGATGCTCACCGAATTCGGCTACCAGAGTCCCTATCCGGTCGTATCGGCCAAGGTGAACAACGTTTCCCAGGGCCTCAAGTTCAAGGTGTACCAGAACAAGGACATCGAGTTCATGGACGTACGGGATTCCAGCGGCATGCGCGTGTACTGCCGCTCCCTCTGTTTCTTGCTCTACAAGGCCGCCCAGGACGTCTTTCCCGACAGCCGGCTCTACATGGAGCACCCCATCTCCAACGGCTATTTCTGCCACCTGCGCAAGGCCGACGGCCAGGCGCTGGACCCGGCCGACATCGGCCTGCTGGAAGAGAAGATGAAGGAACTGGTGGCAAAGGACATGCCCTTCCACCGCTACGACGTCCAGACCGAAAGGGCCATCAAGGAATTCCGCAAGGCCGGTTTTGCCGATAAAGTGCGCCTGCTGGAAACCAGCGGCGAGGCCTACACCGACTATTACACCCTGGGAGAAACCTCCGACTACTATTACGGGAAACTGGTCCCTTCCACGGGCTACCTGCGCGTGTGGGGCCTTCTCCCCTATCACGACGGTCTCCTGCTGCAAGTCCCCTCCCATGAGGATCCGTCCCAGATCGCTCCTTTCGAAGACCAGCCCAAGACCTTCGAGATGTTCAAGGAGAACCTCCGCTGGAACATCATCATGGGCCTGAGCACCGTGGGCGACGTGAACGAGGCCTTCCTGAGTGGTCGCGCCAGCGAGCTCATCCAGATAGCCGAAGCCCTGCAGGAGAAGAAGATCGTCCAGATTGCCGAAGAGATTGACCGCCGCTACCGGAACGCCGAGCAGCCGCTCAAGGTGGTGCTCATCACCGGTCCTTCCTCCTCCGGAAAAACCACCTTCTGCAAGCGCCTTTCCATCCAGCTCAAGGCCTGCGGGCTCAAGCCCCTGTCCATGAGCACGGACGACTATTTCGTGAACCGCGTCGATTCGCCCCGCTTCCCCGACGGCAGCTATGACTTCGACAATTTCGACACCGTGGACCACGATCTCATGGAACGCGATATCATGAAACTCATTGCCGGGGAAGAAGTGTCCGTGCCGGAATTCAATTTCGTCACCGGCCTCCGGGAATACAACGGGAAGACCTTGCGGATGGGAGAAGGGCGCATCCTGCTCATCGAGGGCATCCATGCGCTGAATCCCGCCCTCACCTCGCAGATTCCGGAATCGGCCAAATACCGGATTTTCATCAATACGCTCACGGGCACCCTGCTGGACGACCACAACTGGATTCCCACCAGCGACAACCGCCTGCTGCGCCGCATCGTGCGCGACTACAACAAAGGCGCCTTCACCGCCCGCGAATCCATTTCGCACTGGCAGAATGTGCTGGATGCCGAGAAGAAGTGGATCTACCCCTTCCAGGAAACGGCCGATGCCATGTTCAACAGCGCCTATCTCATTGAATTCGCGGTGCTCAAAAATCACGCGGAGCCCATCCTGCGCAGCGTGCCCCAAAACTGCCCCGAATATGCCGAGGCGCACCGGCTTCTCAAGTTCATCCACTACTTCACGCCGGTGCCGGATAAAGAAATTCCCGCCACCTCCCTGCTGCGGGAATTTATCGGCGGATAGATGCCCGATCAGGTCGGGCATGACGTTATAGTACCGGCATGACGTTATAGTACCGGCATGACGTTTAGTGGCCTTTACAAAACCGGATTGGCGTAAATGTGCAGGAGGATATCCCGGAGCTGTTCGGGATATTCTTTCGTTATCCCCTCCAGGTGGCTGATGAAGGCCGCTTTTTCGGCATCGGTGTAGCTGTGTTCGCGTTTTCCGGAAAGCAGGTCGGCGGCAATGTAGTTGTTGGGATAGAGACGGTAGCCCGCCTTGATGCGGCTGTCGATGAGTTCGGCCACAGCCTTGTTGCACACATTGACGGGCAGGCCCCGGTAGGGCTCCAGTTCGGCCCGTGAGAGGGGCTCGCACACGCTCAGATGCACGCGGCCCTTGGGCTGCCGGATACCCGTGAGGATACTGTTCAGGTCCTCTCCGGGCTTCTTGATATAGGGCTGTCCGGAAGACTTGGCATACAGTTCCAGGGCCTTGAGCTCGTCGCAGGGCTCCCATTCATAGGAGATGGAGATGGGCGCGATATGCAGCGGCGCGAGGGCATCCACGGGATCCTCCTCGCTGGAGAGGCAGAACATCTTGATGATTCCCTGGTCCGTCGCATCCAGCCCGTCCTTGGTGCGGCCGTTGCGCTGGGCAATCCACACGCTCTCCTTCTTCTGGGTGATGGCATAGCGGATATAGGCCGATACATAACAGCTCTTGGCCAGGAAATCGCGGCCGGAAGATACCGTATTGGGCCTTTCGATCCGGAACATCTTGTTGCTGCGCCCCACATCGATGACCAGTTGCCCCTGCATCAGGTTGGCGCCAAAGGTGATTTCGGAGGTACGCCGCCCGGCATCGGAAAGCATCACCTGCAGGAAGGCGGCATCCAGCATGATGTCCCGGTGGTTGGACACGAACAGATAATCCATCTCGGGATTGAGCCTTTCCATGCCGGAGACGCTGAGCCCGTCCGTGGTCTGGTCTGCGATGGAACGGATTACCCGGTACATCACCCGCTGCTGGAACTCTTCGGCCGTGCGGCAACTGCCCACCAGGGCGGCAATCTCCTGCACCGGATGGCCCGGGAAGAGGTAGTCGCACACCAGGGGGAAGTACTTGTCGGCCACGATGCGCTGCATGGCAGCCGGTATCTCCGCATCGATGTAGGGTCGGATATCGTCAAACATGCTTGGCTCGTTTGTCAATGAATTTCACCGGTTTACGGGATTTGGCGGGATAATTGACGGCGGCAATCTCGGCCACGGGCAGGATCTCGATGGAGGGCGCCACGCGGATCCGGGAACGGAAACGGTCCTTGATATCTTTCACGGGGTCGAATTCCGGCTGGTACTTGAGGCCCATCTTGACCAGCACGTCGTCGGTGCCGGCATCGCTGTCCTGCACCACCACCACATAGTTCTCCACATAGGGTGTATTGTCCAGCACATCGTTCACAGCCGGCGGATACAGGGTGGTGCCTTTGAACTTGATCATATTGTTCTTCCGTCCCACCAGGGGCGTGAGCCGGTAACTGTATCGGCCGCAGGCGCAGCGTTCGGTAATCTTGGCGGCGATGTCACCCGTGCGGAAGCGCAGCAGCGGCATGCCTTCCACGCCCAGGGTTGTCACCACGATTTCGCCGGGTTCCCCGTCCGGAACGGGCAGGTCATTGTCGCCGATAATCTCCACGATGATCAGCTCCGGATGCACGTGCCCGCCACAGCCATGGGGACATTCCGAGAAAGTGGCGCCCATCTCGGTGGAAGAATAGGTGGCGAAAAGGTCCACATCCCACTTTTCCTTGATGCGCCGGCCCAGGAGGTTCAGGCTGAAATCCTGTTCCCGGAGACCTTCCCCGATGCCGATGATGCGCCGCACGGAACTGGCCCGATAGTCAATGCCGTGTTCCTCGGCATACTGGATGAGCCGGAGGATGAAGGACGGGACGCACATGATGGTGTCCGGTTTGAGGCGCTGGATGGTATCCCACTGCAACTCCGGAATGCCGTTTCCCACCCGGATCACCCCGGCGCCCAGCTCCCGCAAGCCCAGGAAATAGGCCAGGCCGGCCATGAAACGCTTGTCCAGGGTGGTCATCAGCTGCACCACGTCGCCGGGCTGGACCCCGGCACAGGCAAAGCTCTTTTTCTCGTTGAGGGCCAGGCGCTGCAGGTCTTTTTCCGTACAGCCGAAGGTCACCGGGTCTCCCAGCGTACCGGAGGTGGTCACATAGTCCACGATCTTGTCCTTGGGACAACAGAGGAACTCGTCATTGAAAAGCTGCAGGTCCTTCTTTTCGGTAAAGGGGATGCGCTGCAGGTCCTCGATGGTTCGGATCTTGTCAATGTCGATATGATCACGCGCAAAAATTCGCTGATAATAGCGGGAATGCGCCTGCAAGTACTGCAGATGCTCCCGAAGCAAGCCTTCCTGGAAGGCCTTGATCTCTTCTGCTTTCTTGAATTCTATATCCATAGACGTAACAGTTTAATCCATTCCACAAACGCCTGTTGCCAAGTGGAAGTCTCGGCATTCTGACGGGACGGGTCGGCCCCGAATCCATGCCCGCCGGTCTCGAACTGCAGGTGACGGTGCGGGATGTGCTTCACCGTAAGGGCCGAGTCCAGCAGGAGGGCATTATGATAATCCACCACCGGGTCGTCCTGGCAGCTCACCAGGAAAACGGGCGGGGTATTGGGCTTCACGTGCAGCTCCAGCGAGAGCGAATCCATGAGCGCCTGGTTTTTCACGCGTGGTTCGCTCAGCAGGCCCAGCCGGGAACGCCGGTGCACGTAGCGGGGGTCGCGGAGGGTGACCACCGGATAGATGGGCGCCACGAAATCGGGCCGGAGCGACACCTGGGGCTCAATCCCGTAACGGGCCAGGAAATTGGTGTCAAAGAACTCGGCACCGCTCATGGCCAAGTGTCCGCCGGCCGAGAAGCCCATCACCCCCACGGGGCCCTGGTAACGCTCCCGAACCAGCTGGATGGCACGTTGCAGGTCGCAGATCATGTCCGGATGCCGGTTTCCCCGGAAGAAGGAGCGATATTTAGCCACGAATTCAAACTTGCCGGCCACCCGGTAGCGGAGCACATAGGCCGCATAGCCCTGCTGCTGCAGCCACTCCCCCACCAGCTGCCCTTCGGCCAGGGGTTCCAGCCAATGGTAACTGCCGCCGGGACAGATGATGACGGCGGCCTTGGGCGTCCCTTCCGGAAGGTAGGCGGTGAGGGTCACCTGTGAAGCCTTGCAGGAGGTACCCTCCCATATTTTCTCCTGCGCGTGGGCACCCAGGGCCAGCCCGAGCACCAGCAGCAGACTACTGATCTTTTTCCAGCACATAATGCAAATTATCGGGGAAATCCTGGCAGCGTATCGCTGTCAGATACTTTTCTTCCTCTTTTTCACGGGCCGTCACCTGCATGTCGGGATGCGTGAGGGCCACCAGGAGGGCATAGACCCCGCAGCCGGCCTCCGGGATGGTGAGGGATTCCCCCTGCAGGGCATCGACCTGCGCATACACGGCCGGACGGAGCACCCGGCGCAGTTCGGCCTGGGCGTCGTGTCCCTTGTACAGGTAGCGGTAGCGCACGAAGCGCGCACACCAGGCGGCCGTTTCCCGTTCCCGGACAATGCGTCCGTACACCTGCTGGTACTGATGCCGCACCTCACGTGTAAAGGCCTTGATATCACCCGTTTCCGGCACCGGAATCCGCTTCCCCACCTCCAGGTAGAGCGGCGCGCTGCGCAGCAGGAAATCATGCTTGGGAAGGGCCTGTCCGAAGCCGTGCAGGTACAGGGGCAGCACCTCCAGCCCCAGCGCCCGGGCCAGCAGGAAGGCGCCCTGATGGAAACGCTGGATATGGCAGTCCTCGCTGCGGGTCCCTTCCGGGAAAATGACCACGGAATAACCGCGGGCTATCAGGGCACGGATGTGCGCGAAGTCGTTTTCCATGACCATGGAGGCCGGATAGAAATCGGCCTTCCGGATCACCGGGCCGTAGAATTTCCAGGCCCATTCATTGGTCAGGCACACGAGTTTGGGATGCAGCGACAGGATGCCCAGCACGTCCAGGTGGCTCTGGTGATTGCAGATATAGATGGCCGGGCGCGAGAAATCCTCGCCCGTAGGATTGTGCACCGTAAAAGGCGCGCCGGGGATGAGTTTCAGGGCCAGGCGGGATATCCGCTGGATGACGCGATGATAGAACGCCCGCTTGCGCTCGTTGTCTCCCAGGAGGAAATAGACGGCAGCCCAGGCGCTCATCAGGCCCATGGCCAGGCCGAACATCGATCCCATCCAGGCCGTGGAAAGCATATTGCCCAGCGTGAGGGGCTGCCGGCGCTCTTTCCCGTGGCGGGTGGTGAGGAAACGGAGCACCAGCGGCGGGAGGTAACAGGCCATCACCACCACCGTCAGCATGCCGATTACGGTCACCAGCCCCAGAGAGCGCATGGCCGGATGCCGGGCCGTAACCAGGGTGCCGATGCCGATGAACATGATGAGCGCGCTGAGCACCACGGCATTCTTGAAGGAATGCAGGATCTGCTTCCCGGTGGCCCGTTCATAGAGCAGGCCTTCCGTAATGAAGATGGTATAGTCGTCCCCCATGCCGAAGATGAAGGTGGCCAGGATCATGTTCACGATATTGAACGAGAGCCCCGTCAGGCCCATGATGCCCCCGATCCAGATCCAGCTCACGGCCAGCGGCAGGAACGCGAGGATTGCCAGTTCCAGCCGGCCGAAGCTCAGCACCAGGAACAGAAAGACAATTAGGCCGCAGATGAGTCCCAGGCGGTCAAAATCCTGGGAAAGGGAGGCAACCAGGGCATTGGCAAAGCCCGTCTCGGACGTCGCGAAATCCACCGGGGCGAAATAGCTGCGCGGCTGGGGCGTCCATTCTTTTTCCACCGCATCCAGGAAAGGCCGGAAAGCCTGCGGCGTATAGCCCGCCCGTGCGCTCTCCTGCGCGAGGCGCAGCGGGACATCGGCATGACGCTGCCAGAGATCCTGCCACTGGGCCAGGCGCCGGGTCTGCTCCTCGTCCGAAGGCAGCGGGAAGGCCGAAGCGTCGGGCTGGAGGCTTTCCAGCACGGCGAAGCCTTCCTCCTGCGCCGGGGTCATGTAATTGATGTGATGCATATTGGCATCAAACCCCACGCGGCTGCCCCAGATGGAAAAGAGGATCGTAAGGGCCAGGAAAGCGAGAAAAACGGCTTTTCGCGAAGCTGGAGACGGGTTCCAATAGCGGTCCAGGTCCAGTTTCAGCGTCCGGCGCGCTCCGCTCCCCTGGGGCATGAACACCGGCAGGAAGAGCATCACGAACACGATGGTTCCCACCAGCATCATGGCCCCGATGAAACCGAAATCGTGCAGGGCGTCGGCCTTGGTCAGCAGCAGGCTCAGGAAAGCGCCCACCGTGGTGATGTTCCCCACCAGCAGCGGATTCACCTGGTCGGCCAGGGCTTTCCGCTTGTCTTTCTGGTATTTGAGGTGGTCCACATAATGCAGCGGATAATTCACGGCAATGCCGATGACCGTGCAGCCGATGCCCAGCACGATGACGCTCACGCTGCTTTTGAAAAGCGAGATGAAGCCCAGGGCAAACACGGCGCCGGCGCCGATGGAGAGCAGTATCCACAGCACATCCCAGAGCCGCTTATAGCTGAACCAGAGGACGATGCAAATCAGGATGGCCGCCAGGGCCAGGGCCAGGAAAGAGTCTTTCCGGATGCGGGAGGCGTTCTCCACCGCCACCTCGGGGCCGCCGGTGGACGTAATGGTCAGGGACGGGAAATCGGCCGAGGTCCGGGCCTTCAAACTGTCCAGCCCCCGCACCAGACGGGCGTTCTCGCCACTTTCGCTCCCCCCGTAGGGAGAATCCACGAAGAGGATGCCACAGGCTCCGTCGGCCGTAAACAGGCGGCCTTCCTCCATACGGGAGGCCATGCCGGCCCGTTGCAGGCGCTGCAGGAGCGGGGTATAAAGTCCCAGCGGATCGGCCCGGAAATAGCGGGTCTGGAAGGGCATGGCGCTGTACAGGGCCTTTTTCCCTTCCTGCAGCCGGCGGGGAATGAGTTCCGGGTCCTGCAGGAGCGAATCCATGCGCCGGTAATCGGCGTCCGTGAGGAAATAGGGCACGTTGTCGCAAAGGAAGGAAAAGACATCCTGCACGTCGGGACCATCGGCCGAGAGCACGGCCGCCTCGGGATAACGGGCCGTCCAGGCCGCCTCGAAGGCATCCATGGCATCCAGTTTCTCCTCCAGCGTCCCCCCCTGGAAAAGCACGGCCAGGCGCTCCTGTCCCGCCGTCTGTCCCAGCGTTTCCCGCTGTTCCTGGGGCAGGAAGGCCGATATGTCCTCCTGGAACGAAAGCCGCATCGCGGCAAGCAGGCACAGCAGCAGGGCCAGGATCAGAAACAGCGCCGCCAGCCCTTTGCGGGCCGAAAGCCAGTCGTATATATGCAGGATCAGGCGATTCAATTCCGTGTTATTGTAAATTACAAATTTACAATTTTTCCCGGAATAATAAGCGCCGAAGCCAGATTCTGGGCCACCCGTACACCAGGGCCAACAGGAGCAGCAGGGTGTTCAGGGCCGAGATACGCAAAAAGTCGAGGGCAGGACGGAAATGGGACACCCGGTCCTCCGGATAGGCCACCCGCACGGATACCGGCTTCAGGGTCAGTCCCTTCCAAGCCGAGAAAACCAGCAGCGAGAGTTCGGCTTCATAGCGGGAACTCATCAGCGAAAGCGAGGGAAGCTGCTGCAGCGGATACAGGCGGAACCCCGTCTGGGTATCGGGCAAATCGCAAGCCGTATAGAGGCGGAACCAGAAATTGGAAAAGCGGTTGGCAAAACTGCTCCCTCCATCGGCCCCCTGAACCGGACGGCTGCCCACCACCAGGGTCTTCTCCCCCGCCGCTTCCACAAGCAGCGGGATATCCTCCGGGAAATGCTGCCCGTCGGCATCGATGGTGACAGCATATAGGTACCCCCGCCTCAAGGCCTCCCGGAAGCCGCTTTTGAGCGCCGCTCCCTTGCCCCGGTTCCGATCATGATGGATCACGAGGAGCCGGGAGGTCCACGCTTTCGTGAGGGATGCGAGGATGCCGGCCGTTTCGTCGGTGCTGCCGTCATCTACCACCATAACGGGCATATCCAGCGCCAGGATGCGTCCAAGCACATCCCGGAGCGTTCCCGCATTGTTGTAGGTGGGAACCAGTACGATGATTTCCCCGTTCAGCATAACTCCAGGGACATCCGGGCGCAGACCTCGCCGCCGGGAACCAGCAGAATCTCCACCGAGGCCGCGTCGCCGGAGAGCGTCCAGTTGAAACGCAGGCAGGGGCCGTCGGCCGAAGGGCAGACGGGAATGAGGAACTTGATATTGGAAGCGGCCTTGAGCGGGCGTCCCATCAGATCCAGGGCCATTTGCAGCAGGGCCACGCCGGGAGTTACCGGATAGCCGGGGAAATGGGCGGCGTAGATGGGGCTGCCGGGCAGCATCTGCACGAGCGCCGTGCCTTCGCCGCGACTCACAAGCTGATATAAAGAACCTTCCAGCATCTTATTCAAAAAGGGTATCCGATAGCTCCAGGCCCGTTTTCACGTCCCGGAATTGCAGCGAAATCCAGCCCCCGTCGGAGGTATTGGCCAGCACGGAGCGCAGCTGCAGGCTCTGGGGATCCACCGTCACCACCAACTGCGTGAACAGTTGCTTGAGATCCCGCCGCAGCGGGGTGAGGATAAGGGAAAGCTCCTCGTTCTCCAGCACCTTGCAGGCAAAATCCTTTTCGGTGGGTAGGCGGAAACGGTGGCCCGACGGCGCCCCCAGCACGGAGACGCGCGCCTCGGGCGCACGCAGTTCCCAGCGCAGCTTATCCGGGGCCTTCAGATAGACCACACCTTCGCTGAGCAGGTTCTCCTCCAGCAGGGGCGTGTGCCGGGTCTCGGTGAAGCCGGCCTGCAGGGTTTCGGCCATATTGGCCGCCAGCACCCGGGAAAGGAGCGAGGGCGTCTCCTGCGACCAGCCCAGGACCGCCTGCAGGAACAAAAGCGATATGAGTATCCAGCGTTTCATCAGCGGGCAATGAAGGCACAGCCGGCCATGATGAGCACCACACCCACCCACTGCTGCCACACCACCTGCTCGTGGAAGATGAGCAGGGCGGCCACCAGACCAAAGACATAGCCCAAGCAGGAGAGCGGATAGGCCACACCGAAGGGATAGTGCTTGAGAATATACATCCACAGAACCAGGGCGGTGATGCCGCAAACGCCACTTCCCAGCAGCCACCAGTTGGTGAGGATGCTCCGAAAGAAGGCCCAGTTCCAGGAGAAGGCCGGAATGGCGGCCGAGGCTATTTTGAGCAGCACCTGCGAGCCGCAAAGGAAAAGGCTCTGCACGCTGATGAGTCCCAGTAATTTCCACATATCAGGCTTCGGGTAAGGTTGTACAGTTCAGAGGATTATCCAAACGCTCCAGGGCGCCTTCCGGCGAGGCGCCCAGCACCAGGGCCACCGCCTTTTCCCGGGCGTCGGGACAGGCTTTCACGAGGGCCTCCGAGCTTTCGTCCATCCACAGGACAAGCAGGTTGTCGGCCTCGCCCAGCCCCACCTGCATCCAGGCATCGGCCAGGGCGCTGCGCCAGGAATTTCCCTCATGGGAATAGGTTGCGTTGTAACCATGGCAGCCCAGGCGGATGGCCACCAGCGAGCCGATGGTATTGTGGGTGGACTGCATGAAATGCACCGGACGGGGCACATCGCCACTATGCAGGGCCTCCAGAAAGGCCTCCGAACTGGCCACACAGCCAAAGTCCGTCGCCGTAACAATCCCGTCCGGCATAGGACAGGATGCTTGCTCCAGGGCCAGGGTGGCGCACCAGAGGGCCCGTTTGAGCAGCCGGCCCATCCGCCGGGCTTCCAGCGGAGTCAGGATCTCACCGAAGGCCGGATCTTCGGCCCCCAGGCGTACCAGGGAACGGATATAGACGGGGCGCATCATAGGGCGGAAAACAGCAGGGAGGTATCATTGCCTCCGAAGCCGAAGGCATTGCAAAGCACATGCCGAAGCCGCGCCGTGCGCAGCTGGGTTTCCGGCGTGATGCAGGCCGGATCGGGGGTCTGGAAATGCAGCTGCGGCGGGATAAAGCCCTCCAGCAGGGCCAGGATGCAGAAAACGGCCTCGATGGAGCCCGATGCGCTGGTGGTATGGCCCGTAGCGGCCTTGGTGGATGACACCGGCGGCAGGGCGTCCCCGAATACGCGGCGAAGGGCCGCACTTTCCGAGGCGTCGTTGTTGGGCGTTCCGGTGCCGTGGGCGTTCACATAGTCGATATCGGCCGGCTCCAGCCCGGCACGACCAAGCGCCTCCCGCATGGCCCGGAACGCGCCTTCCCCGTTTTCCGAGGAGGCCGTCTGGTGGAAGGCGTCGCAGGCATTGCCCCAGCCATCCAATATGGCCAGGAGCCGGGCACCGCGCCGGCGGGCCGATGTTTCCGTTTCCAGCACCAGGTAGGCCGCGCCCTCCCCCAGGTTGAGTCCCGCCCGGGAGGCGTCGAAAGGCCGGCAAGGCTCCCGGTCCAGGATCATGAGGGAATGGAAACCGTGGAAATGATAGTCCGACAGGCTCTCGCTGCCCCCGCAGACCACCTGCTCACAGAAACCGCTCTGAAGCAGCCTGGCACCGAAAATGAGGGCATTGGCCGCCGAGGAACAGGCGGTGGACAGCGTGGTCCGGAAACCGCCAAGGCCCAGCTTGTCGGCCGCCAGGTCCGTCGCCTTTCCGCAACTGTGATACTGGGAATAGGCCGGCCACTGCTTTTCCGTCAGGTCCATGCCCCCTACGGTGGTCCCGGATATCAGGGACAGGCCTTCCGGGGCCAATCCGGCCTGGGACAGCGCCTCCCGGAGGGCAAGCAGGGAAAGCAGGGCCGTTCGCGGCCAGGCGTCCGGGACCCCGCACAGGGCCTGGAGTTCCTCCTGCGAAAGAGGGACTTCCCCGGCCGGCAGGGCGCTCAGGCTGGTGGGCAGGTAGCGCACGGGCGCAATCCCGCAGCGACCGGCACGCAGGGCAGCCAGGTTTTTCTCAAGCCCGACACCCAGCGCGCTCACCACGCCCATACCCGTTATGACCAGCCGCTCCGCCATCTTATTTGGTCCGGTGGGCGTTTACGTAATCGGCCATGACGGCAATGCTCTGGAACACGGCCTTGCCTTCCTGGGGCGTAGCCAGGCGGATGCCGTAATTCTTTTCCAGGAACACGATGAGTTCCAGCACATCGATGGAATCCAGGCCCAGGCCTTCGTCGCCGAAGAGCGGGGCGTCGTTGTCGATGTCGGCAGGGGTCATGCCGTCCAGATTCAGGGCCTCAATGACTTTTTCCTTGATTTCGATAATCAGATCTTCCATGTTTCTTCTTGATTTATGAGCCAGGCTTCGGCTGTCCAGTCGCTCTCGGAGCGGCAGTCGGCCCACAGGACCAGGGCGCTGCGCGTGGCAGGGTCCTGGAAGGCCTGGGCTACGATGGCTTGTATTTGTTCAGGATTGAATGATTCCAGTACAAAGGCCGATGTCTCGCCCAGGTACTTGTTCCGGATGGCGATCTCGGCGGTGAGGGTGTTCGGGAGCGTATAGACAAACAGGGCCGGCGAAGGGAAATCGTCCAGGGTGGCGGCAAAGAGGCTGTCGTCGGCCAGGGAGCCGGCGTGGCTGAAGGCGAGCACGGCGCGGTCGTCGCGGGGCTCAAAACGCCCGGCTTCCCCGTCCAGCAGCTTTTCGGCCAGCAGGAAGCCCAGTTTGCTCAGCGGGTCCATCTTGAAGAATTTGGGATAGGACAGCCCCATGTCGCGGTAAAGCCCGCTCAGGCTGGCGCCCGAAGGAATGCTCACGTGTTTCATCGCGCACCTCCTTTTTCAAACAGCATGGTCGCGTTCACCCCGCCGAATCCGGACAGGAGTTTGATGAAGGCACGGCCGCGGGCCGGCATTTCCGTGGCCGATATCTTGACGGGACGGCTCACCCCGCATTGGTCAAAGCCCCGGGAAGGCAGCACGATGCCGGCGTCGCAGGCCATCATGCCCAGGATGGATTCCAGGATGCCGGCCGCTCCCATGGTATGGCCGAAGGTGCCTTTGAGGGCACTCACGGGCACATCCAGCAGGCCGGCGCGGTCCAGGGCGATGGATTCCATCTCGTCGTTGTACAAGGTAGCGGTGCCATGCACGCCCACAAAAGCCAGCCCGGCTTGGGAAAGCTGCGGCAGGACGCTGCACAGAGCCCGGTAACTGCCCTCTCCCGTGCGGGAAGGACCGGAGATGTGGTTGGCATCGTTACGCACCGCTCCGGCGACCAGCTCCCAAGGCCCTTCCTGAGCCGACAGCCCGAGCACCATGGCGGCGGCGGCTTCACCCAGGTTGAGCCCGTCACGGGCCGCATCAAACGGCTTGCAGGGGCGCTCGGACAAGGCTTTCAGCGACTGGAAACCCGCCACATCAAAGCGCGAATGCGTTTCCACCCCCACCACCAGCACCTGGTCATAGGCACCGCTGCGGAGCATCCGGCAGCCTTGCAGCAGGGCCGCCAGGCCGGAAATGCAGGCATTGGACACCACCACGGGCTGGTTGTGCATGCCCAGGGCATCGGCCAGTTTGCGGGCCGACGCCGCCGGGGATACGTCCTCCTTCCCCAATAAGTCCATTTCGCCCTTCACCGTACTCAGGACCAGGCCCACGCGCGGACCGGCCGGATCCACGCCGGCTTGTTCCAGGGCCTGCCTGGCGGCCTGCAGGGCCCGTTTCTGGAAGAGCCCCTCCTCCCGTTCAAAGAGCGAGGCGCAGACCGGCGTGTGCACGCCCAGCACCCCGTCTTCATACACCCGGAGGGCGCTGCGCCCAGCCCGGACAGCACGGAAAACCGTCTCCGGCGAATCGCCCAGCGGCGTCACCATCCCCCAGCCTATGCAGCAGACTTTATGCATCGGGCACAGCCATTTTCATATCGGCCCAGGCAATGGGCTTGCCCTGGCAACTCACCGTCACGTCAAACTGGGAGATGCCAAACACCGACTGCTTCAGGCACACCTGCGTTTCCAGGCGCTCTCCCACGGCCGGCAGGCGCTCGATCCGGTAGTGCCGCACCTGGCCGATATAACCCACGGAAAGGGTCTTGTGGAGGATATAGACGGTATAGTATCCGGTGCGGGCGGCACAGGACTGGGCCATGTGCTCCAGCAGCGCCGCAGCGCTCAGATGGCCGTCTTCCAGCATCATCGTCTGGGCCGATACCGTGAAGGACGTGCGGGTACAGACCTCGTCGTAGTGCTCCAGGAAGTCCACGAAACGGAAGGGCGGCTGCTGCGGCAGCAGGGTTTGGACCGCTATGTCGCGAAAAGCCGTCATGCCCAGAAATCGTAAAAATTATACCACTGGTCGGGATAGCGGCGCACCACTTTCTCCAGGGCGGCGGCATAGGCTGCCGCCAGCTCCTGCGGCGTGCCGGCAGCCGGCAGCAGCTCCTGGATCACCCGGTAGGAATCCCGCCCCTCCCGCATCACGAAGGCCGCCAGGGCCGGGACCTCCCGGCTCACGGCCAGTTGGAAAGGACCTGTGGGGAAGGCCGCGTCCGCCCCCAGGAAGGGACAGCGGCAGGTGCGTCCGGAGCCGAAACTCCGGTCGCCCGACACGGCGACCAGCTCGCCGGCAGCCAGGGCGGCGTTGAGGGCGAACAGATGGGAGAGGTCCTTGCGGACCGGCACCATCTCAATGTCGCCGCGGCTGAAAAGTCGCTTGCGGTTCTCCATTACGGTATCTGTCTCTCCCTCATACACAAGCACTTTCATGGGCTTTCCTGCAGGAAAGGTATAGCCAACCAGTTCGAAATTGCCCACATGCGAACCCAGCAGCACGAAGCCGCCCTCCCGGCCAATCAGGCGCTGATAGTGCAGCTCGCCCTCAAAGACCATCCGGAACGACTTGCCGCCATAGGCCGCAAAGCGGTCCAGGACCACGCGGCCCATCCCGAACATATTCTTGAACACATGGATGCAGGCCTTCCATCGGCCCATTCCCAGGCGCTGCCGGAAAAAGCGGTACGAAGCGCGCCGGCCCTTTCCGTCAAAGAGCACATAGAAGGGGATGACGGGCGCCATCAGAACGTCCATCACGGCCGAAGGGAGCACGCGCGCGAGGCGGATGAGCTGACGCTGCATCCAGGGCGTCCCGTCCGTAGTCCCCTTCCAGGGCTTATGCGGCTGGTTAGGCAAGATGCTCCTCGATGAATTGACAGAACTGCGCTACGGTGGCGATCTCCTTGAAATCGGCCGGTTTCATCCGGAAGCCGAAGGTCTCGTCCACATAGACCACCACGTCCACAATCTCCAGGGAATCAATACCCAAGTCTTCTTTCAGACGCGCATCCTCCGAAATCAGCTGCTCGTCAATCTCCAGTTCGTCCACCATGAAGCGGACCACCTGGTCAAAAATATCCTGTTTTGTCATAGTTTACACTTCCTTTTTGCAGACAACGATGCTGTGCCCCTGTCCCAGGCCGTCGTGGATGGTTTCCACGGCCAGGCCGGCTTCCCGCACCAGGCGCAGCATGTCGTCGGAATGATACATTTTGGAATTGCCGTTGGCCATCACCGTGAAATACAGGCTGGTCATAGTGAGGCAGAAAGCGGCGGGTTCATATTTCTGGCGGTCCCAGAAGGTCTCCATGATCAGAAGGCGGGTATGGGCATCCATGACGGCGGCGGCGCGCTGCAGGATGCTCCGGATCTGCGGTTCGGAGAAACAGTCCAGGAACTGGCTCATCCAGATTACGTCGGGATGCAGATCGGCCGGAAACGTGTTGGACGGGTCCAGGAGGTTGGTGGCGAAGCCCCGGATGCGCACGGCGTTGGGGTCGTCGGCCGTGGCCTGCCGCATGAGCGAGAGCTGCTGGGGCAGGTCCACGATGGTCACTTCCACATCGTCCCGGAAGGCCACGCACTTCTGGGCGAATCGGCCCGTATTGCCGCCCACGTCCATGATGCGGCGCGGATGATAGCCGAACACGATGGGCAGCGCCTCCTCGAAGGAATGGTCGCTGTAGAAATGATCGAAGGCGAACCAGCTCTGCCGGGCATCGGCCGGAAGCGAGGAAAGCCCTTCGTAAATGGTGGGCCAGGGGCCGAAGTGCCCGAGTCCGGCCGGCTTCCCGTCCCGAAGCGCCTCTTCCATATGGAAAAAGCCCTCGTAATTGACGTCCTGGTTGAAATCGATATTCACGCGGGTGGCCGGGTCCGTCAGGAGGAACCACCCCGTCTTGGACAGGGAATAGAGGTCGGTCTCGGGGTCCACTTTCACCGTGCCGATGGAAAGGGAAGCCTCCAGCAGCACTTTCACGGCATAGTCGCTGAGCCCGGTCGCATCTACCAACTGCCCGCGGCTTTTCTCTCCCTCCCGCAACTGGTCCAGCAGGCCGAATTTAAGCATGAGGCGGCTGGTCTGGAAAACCAGCGGGCCAAAGGCGATGAATTCTGCCAGACGCTGCGCCTCGCGGGCGCTCAGATGCTCCTCTGAATAGGCCTGGGCAATGTTTGGAAATAAATGCATCCTGTTTTTGAACTAATTTACAAATGTAGTAATTCTTTTTTATTTCGGCTATTTTTTCTAATTTTGCAGACTTGAAAGACAAACAAACCAAAAACTATAACAGAATGGAAAAGGGACCTATTTCTCAATTCATTACCCATCATTACCGCCACTTCAACGCCGCGGCGCTGGTGGATGCCGCCAAGGCCTATGAAGAGCTTCTGGACAAGGGTGGCAAGATGTTCCTGGCCATGGCCGGTGCCATGTCCACCGCCGAACTGGGCCTGTCCCTGGCAGAGATGATCCGCCAGGACAAGATCGCCTTCGTTTGCTGCAGCGCCAACAACCTGGAAGAGGATATCATGAACCTGGTGGCCCACAGCCACTATTACCGGGTACCCGGTTACCGCGACCTCACGCCCCAGCAGGAGCAGGAACTCCTGGACAACCATTACAACCGGGTCACGGACACCTGCATCCCCGAGGAAGAAGCTTTCCGTCGCCTGGAGAAGCACCTGGTCGAGGTCTGGGACAAGGCCAAGGCCGAAGGCAAGCGTTATCTCCCCTACGAGTTCATCTATCAGATGATCCGCAGCGGCGTCCTCAAGCAGTACTACGAGATCGATCCCAAGGACAGCTGGGTGGTGGCCGCCTGTGAAAAGAACATCCCCATCATCTGCCCCGCCTGGGAAGACTGCACCACCGGCAACATCTTCACCGCACACGTGATCCGCGGCGAGTATGATCCGCACATGGTGATCCAGGGCGTCGAGGTCATGATGTTCCTCGTCGACTGGTACAAGAAGAACAGCCAGGGCGCTGGCGTGGGCTTCTTCCAGATTGGCGGCGGCACCGCCGGCGACTTCCCCATCTGCTGCGTTCCCATGATGGAGCAGGACCTGGGCTGGACCGGCACCCCGCTCTGGGCCTACTTCTGCCAGATCTCGGATTCCACCACCTCCTACGGCTCCTACTCCGGCGCCGTACCCAACGAGAAGATCACCTGGGGCAAACTCTCCCCGGACACCCCGCGCTTCATCGTGGAAAGCGATGCCACCATCGTGGCCCCGCTCATCTTCTCCTACGTCCTGGGCTGGTAATCCGTCCCATCGGCATAAACGAGATAACTCCGCCCCAAGGGACGGAGTTACTTTTTTATAACTAACAACTAATTCCTAGTAGCGGACGCGGCCGGCACCGGCCTTGTTCACGTCCACATGCTCGGTCTGGAGTCCTCGGGCATCAATGTCACCGGCACCCGCGATCTTGAACTTCGCGTTGGTGGCGCGGCCGCTGAGCTTGGCATCACCGGCCCCGTTCACTTCCACGGAAAGCTCTTCCACATCCAGGGATTCGGCCTCGATGTCACCGGCGCCGTTCACCTCGATCTGGAGGGACGGGACCTGCACAGCGGTGAGATCGATGTCCCCGGCACCATTCACCTGAATGTCGAAAGGCGTGTCGCTCTGATAGCCCATCAGGTTCAAGTCACCGGCGCCATTCACCTTCACCTGCGTGAGGACAGGGGCCTGGACATAGACGACATAGTGGGTTTCGGAACGGAATTGGACCCGGTCTATATTCTGGATGTTGAGCACCCCGTCCACCACCTCGTAATCGAGGTACTGGAACACTTCCTCATTGGCAGACACGCTCACGGAGTAGCTATCTCCCTGGGCGAGTTTCACCTCGGCGCGACCGTACACACGGATGGACTGGAAGCCGGACAGGTCGAAACTGCGGGTCTCCACCTCACCGCCGCAGCGGATGGCAGATTGGCTGATCATGTTCGGGTTGATGGTGACGAACTGGCAGGAAGAAAGGGCCAGCGCAAAGGTCATCAGGAGGGCAATACGTTTCATAAGGTATTAATCTTTAAATATTTCTGCGTTCAGGCCCAGCAGTGCCAGGCGTTGTTTGATGGCCGGGACGTCTTTCTCGAGGAAATCCTTCCGCTGGGCGTCCAGGATCTTTTCCCGCGCATCGGCCGATACGAAATAGCCGATGCCGCGTTTGTTGTAGATGATGCCGTCGGCCGTCAGTTTTTCATACGAGCGCATGACGGTATTGGGGTTCACGCCGATGTCGGCGCCGTACTCCCGCACGGAAGGGATGCGGTCTTCCCCCTTCAGCTCGCCGGAGAGGATGCGGTCACTGAGCGCACCGGCAATCTGGAGGAAGATGGGTTTATCTGCGTCGAAATTCATAATGGTCAGTGCTTGAGGGTTTTGATGCGATAGTAGATACCCACGGCCAGGCCGATGAAAACCAACACGTTAAAGGCCGTGCCGTAATTCATGCTGGCGTTGACAAAGCTTTGCAGGGCCAGCGGGTCGTCCGTCACGAGTTCGAGTCTCTGAGCCCAGCCGTGCAGGGCCAGGGTGCTGAACAACAGGGAACTCACCATGCCGATACCCACCAGGATGGCAAAGGCTCCCGCCAGTTTCCACTTCTTGAAGATGACACCGCAGAAGAGGAAATAGAGGATGTTGTACATGCACTGGAGGATGAGCGGGAAAGCCATCAGTTTGAGGTTGAACTCCACCCCTTTCTGGGCCGAGAGTTCAAGGGCATGATTGACAAACGCCATGAGGTCGCCGCTACTCGCCAGGATCGCTTTCCCCACGGTAGGATCGATCAGCGCCAGCGCACCGTCTATCAGCATATAGGAAGCAAAGAAGGCCAGCGGCATGAGAATCAGGGTGATGATGAGCATGGAGATGCATTTCTCCAGGGCCGAGGCCGGCACCATGAGCCAGGCCGATCCGGCCCGCTTCTGCGTCAGGTAACCATAGGTGCGGGTCATGCCCAGCACCAGGATGATCCAACCGATGAAAAAGACCACGATCCGGGCTTCGATGCCGGGGGCATTCCAGCTGCCGGTGAAAATGACGGAAAAGATTACCCAGACCAGATAGACAATGAGGCTGATGAAGCCCAACATAACGACGGCCAGGCCATTGTGACGCCAGAGTTGCGTGAGGTCGTATTTGAAGTAATTCCAGAAACGCTGGAAAGAAAAAGTCTCGTTGGTCATGGCTTAGCGGGTTAAGAGAGATTTGACGATATCCTTGTGGGCGTGTACGGTGTTGAAGAAGGCCTCCAGGTTCACCTTGGATTCCAGGCCTTCCGTATTGGGCCGGACCTGGATGCAGCCGCCGGGGGTCTGCTCCACGTAAAGGGCATCCGGACTCAGCGTGGGACCGTAATCAAAATAGAGCTTGGCGGAAATCTCCTCCAGCGAGGCGTTCACCAGCACTTCCTGGCTGTCCAGGATAATGATGGGATCGATCACATTCTCCAGATCCCGCACCTGATGGGTGGAAATGACAATGGCCGAATCTTCCGACGTGTACTTGGTAATGGCCTTGCGGAACTGGGACTTGGACGGAATGTCCAGGCCGTTGGTGGGTTCGTCCATGTAATAGTAGCGGGCCCGGCAGGCCAGGGCGAAGGCAATCCAGGTCTTCTTGAGCTGGCCGGTGCTCATGCTGTCCATCTTCTGCTGGGGATTCACCTCGAATTCACGCAGGATTTCCAGGAACATCTCCATGTCGAAGCGGGGCCACATGCTGCCGGTCTCGCGGGCGAAGGATACGGCCTTTGCCTGAACAGGCTCGACCTCGTCGGGCAGGTAGAACTGCTCGGCCAGCAGGGACGGCTCCCTGCGGAAAGGATTGCGCTCATCAACCAGGATACTCCCCTGCTGCGGCTTTTTGAGCCCGCAAAGAAGCGTGAGCAAGGTGGTTTTACCCACACCGTTTTCGCCCAGAAGCCCGTAGATGTTTCCCTCACGGACGTCCAGACTGATGTTGTTCAGGACGGCTTTGGAGCCGTAACTGAAACTGAGGTTTTGGACTTGAATCATATCTTTTGCGTGTATTAGTTTAATAGTACACTGCAAAGGTAGAATGATTTTTCTAAATTCCAAAATAATTTTGAATATTTTTCGCCATTTCGTGCGCCAGGCGGGCGCGGGCCTCCCGGGAATACCAGGCAATATGCGGTGTAAGCAGCAGTCGCTCAGGATGTTGCAGATGCATCAGGGGGCTTTCGAGCGGAAGCGGTTCTTTCACATAAACATCCAGTCCGGCGCCGGCGATAAGGCCTTCATCGAGGGCACGGGCCAGGTCGGCCTCGACCGCTATACCACCCCGGCCGGTGTTCACCAGCAGGGCCGTGGACTTCATCTGCCGCAGTTCCGCATAGCCGATGAGTCCTGCCGTGCGTTCGTTGAAAGGGGCGTGGATGGAAACCACATCGGCCCGCCGCAGGAGTTCCTCCAGGGAAACGGAAGGATAGTCTTGGCAATGGCCGGTGCCCGAGGTGGAGAAATAGATGACCTCCATGCCGAAGGCCTGGCCGATAGAGGCCACCCGCTGGCCAATGGCGCCCATCCCCACGATGCCCAGGGTCTTGCCGGAGAGTTCCATGAAAGGATGGGCGTAGTCCACATGCACAGGGTTGCGGCTGTAGGCCCCGCTGGCCACGAATTCCTGGTAATGGAAAGCGCGTCCGGCCAGGTTCAGGATGAGCATCCAGGTAATCTGGGCCACGGAATCGGTGGAATAGGCGGCCACATTGCGCACACCCACGCCCCGGGCCTCACAGAGGGGCACGTTGATATTGTTGATCCCCGTTCCCGCCTCGCAGATCAGTTTGAGCCGGGGAGCAGCATCCAGAAACGCCTGGTCCACAATCACTTTGTTCAGCAGGGCGACATCGGCATCGCGTACCCGCTCCCGGGCCTCCTCCGCCGTGGAAGAGGGATAACAAGTCAAGGCACCCAGCGCAGCAATCTCGTCAAGCGGCGCATCACCCATCGTGATGGCATCCAGAAATACAATTTTCATAGTATGGCACTTTTGACAAATGTATGTATTTTTTTGTATATTTACAGTCAGTTTATGACAAGCGCAGCGGACATATTGGCCCAAATTGACGAGAAAGCCCCGTTCTCGATGGTGGTGGAAGCCTCCGTCCGGGACTACTGCGTGCTGGCCCTCCAGTTCCTGCGGGGCCAGGCCGATCCTTCCCGTTACTTCGAGTCGGCCCTGCCCGCTCCCCTGCCGGTGCTGGAAAAGGAGGTATCGGCCCGCCAGCATGCCCGGGAGCGCTACTGCCTCCAGCTTTACCAGCCCTCGGAGGAAGCCCTCCTGGCCGATGCCATCGCCGACCTGGCCTTCGCCCAGTCCATGCGCCTGACCCTCGTTACCCCCGCCACGCCCCAGGCCGACGACCGCGAACGCGCGTGCGTATATATTGTAGCGGTCTATTGCCTCTTCGCCCTGGCCCTGCACGGACGCAAAGACTTTGCCGCCCTCTTCTTTGAAGCCTGGGCGAATTTCAACGCCTTCGCCAGTGCCCGCACCGTGCGCAAGCATTACGACCGCAGCTGGGGCAGCCGCTATGCTCCCCTGTTCTATCCTTTGGGCTAAGGCCACCCTGTGAACGCCATCCGCCATACGGAGATGGAACGGCTGCCGGCCTACGGACTGGCCAGCGCACTGCGTGCCGCGCTGCGGGACCATGCCCGGCTCCTGATTACGGCGCCCCCGGGGGCAGGCAAATCCACCGTCCTTCCGCTCCTTCTGCTGGACCAGATTCCCGGCAAGATCCTGATGCTGGAGCCCCGCCGGCTGGCTGCCCGGCAAATTGCCGAGCGCATGGCCTGGCTCCTGGGCGAGCCCGTGGGGAAAACGGTGGGCTACCGCATCCGCTTTGAAAGCAAGGTTTCCGGCGAGACCCGGATCGAAGTCCTCACCGAAGGCATCCTCACCCGCATGCTCCTGGCCGATCCCACCCTGGATGGCGTGGGTGCCGTCCTTTTTGACGAATTCCATGAGCGCAGCCTTGCCAGCGACGAGGCCCTGGCCCTCACCCGGCAGGCGCAGGCGCTGCTGCGGGACGACCTCCGGATCCTCCTTATGTCGGCCACCATCGATACCCGGAGCCTGTCGGCCTGCCTGGATGCGCCCGTGCTGGAAAGTGAAGGCAAGATGTTCCCGGTGGAAATCATCCACACGCCCCAGGAGGCCGATCCCGCCAACGTGGCGGAACAGGTGGCGCATACCATCCGGCAGGCCCATGCGGCCCACGCGGGCGATATCCTGGCCTTCCTCCCCGGGGAGGCCGAAATCCGCCGCTGCGCGGAGCTGCTGGATGGAGCCCTGGGCCCGACCCGGCTGTGCCCCCTTTTCGGCCTGCTTTCCAACCAGGAGCAAAAAGCCGCCATTGCCCCCAGCGCCCCCGGAGAACGGAAAGTGGTGCTGGCCACCCCCATTGCAGAAACCTCGCTCACCATCGAGGGCGTGCGCATCGTGGTGGACGGTGGCTTTTGCAAGAAGCTGGTCGTGGATCCCCGCAGCGGGCTCAGCCGGCTGGAAACCGTCCGGATCAGCCTGGATATGGCCACCCAGCGCAGCGGGCGGGCGGGTCGTGTGGCCCCGGGCGTGTGCTACCGGCTCTGGAGCATAGCCACCGAGGCCCGGATGCCCCTTGTGCGCACGGCGGAAATCCTGGAGGCCGACCTGGCTTCCCTGCTGCTGGACGCGGCTGCCTGGGGCGAGCAGGATATCCTGCAGCTGCCCTGGGTGACCCCGCCACCCGTCCTGCGGGTGCACCGTGCCCGCGCCGTCCTGGAATCCCTGGGCGCCCTGGACGGCCAGGGAAAGATTACCGCCGAAGGAAGGCGCCTGGCCACCCTGCCTTGCCATCCGCGCCTGGCCCAGATGCTCCTGACGCCCCATTCGGGCGCCCTGGCCGCCGACATCGCGGCCCTGCTGGAAGAAAAGGAACTGATGCCGGAGGTAACGGACGCCGGGCTGGATCTTCGGCTTCAGGCCCTCCGCCGGGCCCGGGAATCCGGTCGGCTGGGCCGATGGGCCCGCGTGGACCGGGTGGCCGGACAATATGCCCGGCTGGTTCATGCCTCCCTGGACAGCGGCATCGCCGACCCGTACGCGTGCGGGGCCCTGCTGGCATCGGCCTGGCCGGAAAGGGTGGGAAAAGCCTACCCAGAAGGCGGCCCGGGGGTGTTTTTACTCTCCGGTGGAGAAAAGGTGGCCGTGGACGCCAGCGATCCCCTCTCGGCCGCCGACTGGGTGGCCGTAGCCTCCATGAACGCCAAGGCCGGCGGCGTGGGACGCATCTACCTGGCCTGCCCGGTTTCGAAAGAAGACCTGCTGCCCCTGGCCAGGACGCGGGATGTGGTGTACTGGGACAGCCGGGAAGGCGCGGTGCTGGCCCGGCGGGAAACCCGCCTGGGGGTGCTGCTGCTGGAGAGCAAGCCGCTTTCCTCGGAAGGAATCCGGGAAGCGCAGATCCAAGCCATCTGCGAAGCCGCACCCAAGGAGGGGCTATCCATGTTCGATTTCTCGGACGCGGTGCAGAACCTGCAGCAGCGGGTGGCCGCCGTGAGCGCCTGGCATCCCGAATTGGGACTGCCGGACCTTTCCACCGAAGCCGTGCTGGCATCGGCCGGGCAGTGGCTGCCGGCCTTTATCGGCAAAGCGGTTTCGCGGGAACAGCTGCGCAAAATTGAGCTCTGCGACGTGCTGTGGAGCCTCCTTCCCTATGCCGCACAGCAGGCGGTGGACCGGCTGGCGCCCACCCACATCACGGTTCCCACCGGCAACCGGATTCGCCTGGAATACAGACAAGGAGCAGCCGCGCCCGTGCTGCGGGTGCGGCTGCAGGAGTGTTTCGGCCTCACGGACACCCCCACCGTGGATGGCGGGCGGCTGCCGGTTCTGATGGAACTGCTTTCCCCGGGATACAAACCGGTCCAGCTAACCACGGATCTGCGCAGTTTCTGGACCGGTACATACTTCGAAGTCAGGAAAGAACTCCGCCGGCGCTATCCCAAGCACGCCTGGCCGGAGGATCCCCTGTCGGCCGCCCCTGTCAAAGGCGTAAAGGCAAAAAAATGACGATAACGTCCCAAAATTTGGCAGGTTATCGTCAAAAATGACCTTTTTTGATTATAACGTTCCATTCTTTGGACCGTTACAATCACTGGTTATGCATTGAGTCGCTTTTCAAGACGGGTGCGGATCTCTTTCAGGAATTCCAGCGAAGTGAGGGCCTTGGGCGTGATACCTTCCATCAGGTTCACCAGGTCCTTGGTAACCAGGCCTTCATTCAGGGTGTCGAAGCAGGCGGCCTCCAGCTGGTTGGCGTAGTTCACCAATTCCGGGAGATTGTCCAGTTCACCGCGCTTGCGGAAGGCACCGCTCCAGGCAAAGATGGTGGCCATGGGGTTGGTGGAGGTCTCTTCGCCCTTCAGATACTTGTAATAGTGGCGGGTCACGGTGCCGTGGGCGGCCTCGTACTCGTACTTGCCGTCGGGGCTCACCAGCACGGAGGTCATCATGGCCAGGGAACCGAAGGCGGTGGATACCATGTCGGACATCACGTCGCCGTCGTAGTTCTTGCAGGCCCAGATGTAGCCACCCTTGCTGCGGATAACGCGGGCAACGGCATCATCGATGAGGGTGTAGAAGAACTCGATACCCAGTTTCTCGAACTGCTCTTTGTACTCCTCGAATACCTCGTGGAAGATAATCTTGAACTGTGCGTCGTATTTCTTGCTGATGGTGTCCTTGGTGCTGAACCAGAGGTCCTGCTTCAATTATGCCCTGGACACCAGACAGGATCTCTGGTTCTCCACCAAAGACACCATCTCCAAGAAATACGACCACACCTTCAAAGACCTCTTCCAGGATCTCTATGACGCGGAATATAAGGAGAAATTTGAGGAGGCGGGAATCGAATATTTCTATACCCTGATCGACGATGCGGTTGCCAGAGTGATCCGTTCGGCAGGAGGCTACATCTGG
>JAEEGL014239828.1_pt1 | contig 66318 bp, 39 predicted proteins | sample 9134231 | NCBI WGS metagenome assembly JAEEGL01 (sample SAMN16246548, study PRJNA631951) | gut metagenome | biome: gut microbiome; feature: rumen; material: fiber-attached | host: Bos | place: Iran: Karaj | collected 2018-10
GGCTCGGCTGTAGGATTTCTGCCTGAACCCTACTATGTATGCGGATATGTGACTGCTCCGCCCGAAACGTGCATCTCTGCACTGTGGGATAAACTTAACGACAGCAAGCCAAAGGGCAAAGGCTTTATCGGTATCAGTCAGCTTAAAATGCTCCGCCGCGAAATACACAAAGCTCCCGAACTCGACTGGAGCCTGGCAGAGCTTGCAAAGCGGCTGAATATAAGCAAAAGCTATGTGCAGAAGCTCTATAAGGAACATTTTGGCATCAGCTATATCGACGACCTGCTTGAAGCGCGTATCAGGATGGCAAAACAGCTCCTGACAACAACTGACCTGCGCGTCAACGAAGTTGCCGCCTCTTGCGGATATCAGAACGCAACACATTTTATGCGGCAATTCAAGGAAAAGACAGGACTGTCTCCCACTGAATACAAAAAGAAAGAGATCTGAGCACATTACCTTCATATTCATCAGCAGCTGAGAGCGAAGCTCCGCACAGGATAGTCGGGTACCTTCCCGATTGGAACTATCAGCCGTTCAGCGAGTTCGATCTCGGACAGCTCACGCATATGAATATCGCATTCTGCAATCCCAACGAGAACGGCAGACTGTACTGCAACATTCCCGAACAGAAGCTGAAAAGTATCATTTCTAAGGCGCACGGAAACGACGTCGAGGTATTCGCCGCACTCGGCGGCGGAGGTGGCTGCTCGCTGCTCCTGACGCTGAGCTCGCTGACTGGCAGGCAGGTGACCTGTGCGCAGACGGCAGGCTCGATGTTTTTGATTTGTGTCTGATGAGAAAAAAACTCGTTGAATAACGCGAAAGCTCCCCAAGTGATTGGGGAGCTTCTTTCATATCCGGAAACGATTTGACGCTCGTTTGAAAACTTGTATATTCTTCAAAAACTACTTGCCCCCGAAATACGTGCTATAATAGGCTTAGCCAAAAGATAGAACATTTATTCCAATGATGTTACATTACCATTAGGTTCTGATGGCGTAAGGTGTGCAGGTTCAAGTCCTGTCACCCGCACCATAATGAGACGTCAGAATGGAGATAATATTCATTTGACGTTAGTGAAAAGCATCCCTATTTATAGGGATGTTTTTCTTTTTATCCCTACACAAGCAAGCGACGATTACCTTATTACTTAGTTACCTAAGTTTAACCAAACCTAAGCGTATAGACGACTTCATCCTTGCTTCACCCACTCTCACCATAAACGCATACTCTAACACCCGCAACTCACCATACGTAAAAAATCAGACAGTTAAGACTGTCTGATTTTTTGTTAACTTATTTTCGAAATATTGTAGTACTAAATTGTTTAGCCACTACCTCAATTCAGTAAGGTGAATTTTATCCAAATACGCCCCGATATTTATGATGTCTTAATCCGAACCATTGATACTATAATCGAGCGATTGATTGATTAAGTTCATGACATAGTCACGATCTTTGCCGTTAAATATCTTAATCCTGACGTGGCCGGTTCCCCAGCTACCCTTATCTGTTATATTCTCGGTCAGATTATTCGGATCTACTATATTCTCATATGGTATGTCCAAAATCACGTTTAGGGAGTTTTTATAGATGATTATCTCGGCAAAATTAGTGTAATCGTATTTGTAGCCTATGTAGTGCTTTGTAATTGTCTTAGTGACTCCTTCATTGAGTTGTAATATGGCTTGGTCTAATGCTTCATATATTGCCTTAATATCATCTCTCATTTCGGGCATATGTGCTATATCTTCGTAGATGACTCGTTCCTGCCTATAGTGAGTCTTGTACGGCTTCAATGCATCTTCTGTCAGTTTTGGATAAGCCCAGATCTCAAGTGCTTGTTTAGCCAGCTTTTCGGAGCGCTGATTAATATTATCTATTGTCCAAGATTCGCGCTCTTTATGATTTTCGTCATAAACTACATCGTTACTAAGACGGTAATTGCTAAACTTAATTCCGCCTTCAACCTCCAACTTCTTTTTAAATGGATAGTCTCGCATTTGCGAGTTATATACACCCTTAGTAATCGTAAGGTTGCCTATACGATGCATATTAGATTTCTGCAGCTCGTCCCAGTTTTCTCCAAGCACTTCCTGCCACCAAGGTTTTAGCACATCCGTTTCAGGCAGGATATGTTCAATAGATATATCCGTACCATCAATAATAACTTTATTGAGATGATTATTATTTTCGAGCTTTTCGAGAGTATAGTTCTTAAGTCTAGTGGTATAAATATCTTTTTCAGAAAAGGCCTTAGCAAAGTCTTCATCATTAGGAAATCGCTTATAGCTGCCAAGCAGTACCAATGTAGCCAAAACACTATTCCTGTAGTCCTGTTTCTTAATTGAGTTATATAGAATAGCAAAAGTTTTATTTAGGGAATTGGTTGGAATTCCTACGATATACCGACGATAGACATAAGAATTGACGGCTTTTACGATTTCAATAAAATCATCTTTTGTTAACTTGAACTGATTAGTTTCTTGTGCTTCTTCATAATCGCCATAGACTTGCATGAGAAAAGGATTAGCGGTGTCTACATGCTGAACTTTTAGCTCTTGCCATAGTTCATTTAGGTCTTTGTCGTCATCTTTGCAAAGGACAATCTTACAATAATACCTTGAATATCTTCTAAGATTTTTTAGAATTTCTTCTTTTGTTGTTTTTTTATCTTCATAGAACTGTTTGAACTCGGTATATCCAGAATCTAGTCTCACAATCCTTTTTTCAAGCATTGTGATGTAGTCACGGAGAAAATAGTCAAAGCGCTCAGAGAAGCCTTCTTTACCAAAGTCAAGTTCGATTGGCCTCCAATAATCATCATATAGTTTTCGTTGTTGGTCGGTATTGGAATCTAGAAGCAAGAAATTTCTGAGCAGATCACCTTGGCTTAAATCCATACCAGTCGAATTCATGCTTTCGAAGATAATCTGTGGATTATCAATTTATTTCTCTTCCGATCGCCATAGATATTTCCAGAATAATTCTTACATTCAAAAACCAGCAGCCCTTTCTTGGACAATACCAAAATATCTATTTCTGAAGTTTTTCCGTTTTTAGTAGGAATATATACGTTACGAAAGATTTGGTTTTCTGGAATATGGACCTTATCCCGTAAATATAAATAGATTATTTGCTCACCAGAGCTACCGGCATCCTTCCATTCCTCAGGATTTTTAAGCTTATTAATCCCGTGATTCCAGAATAGCCAAATTATGCCCGAGACCACAAAAAGTATTATCGTAGCGATAATGAGCGGAGGTAATAACTCATTTACAAGCGCCTGCATATTATTATCCATATTTTACCATGCTAGGCTTACAGGGGAGAAAACTGATATTCTGAGTATACTGAGTAAAAATGAGTAAATTGAGTTAAAGTGAGTATAACGAGTAGAATGAGACACGTATCTCCATTCTGACGTCTCATTACAGCGGGGAGCCCCCGCGGGCTGTTTCGCGCCTCACTTTAAGTGAGGCGTTAGTTTTTCTCCGCGCATGACAATTCATCTATTTTGTATAGGTGACACATTCAAAAAGTCCGATTTTTCGGGCTTTTTCTTTTATGCTTTGCTGTTTTTACCTTTGTGCCAGGTAATGGAATGCAGAAGGTATATTACGTGTGTATGCCGACAAATAGCAAGCCGCAGGATGTCCCTGCGGCTTTTTAAAATGCTATTTGCTCTCTATACCATATGAGTCAATATAAGCCAGCTTATTAATAACATCGTAATTTCCCACACTCACCACATAACGCCCTTTGATGCATTATAATTATTAAAATAATATACAAGCTCCAATAGCCTGCAATATAACAGGCTTTTTCAAGCTCATACAATAATAACAAAAGTAGTTTTTACCCAGTTCTGATCTATATCGACTTGCCACTTAGAAACATTTATTCCGTGTCTGAGCACTCTGAATCAATTTATGCGGCTGTACTTTACCGCGCAGTGCAGAATATGTAAAACTCCGCGTTAATGTGATTGCTGCCCGATGCGCTAACCTGTTATAAATATTATATGAAATTATTGATTGATATTTTAACTTTACGCCTTCAAGATGAGCGTTTGTCTATAAACGAGTTTAAACTATGATGATTGATATTTGCAAAATTGAAATATATATGTTATAATAGTATGATATCAAATCATACATATGATAATACTACGATTCCGGAGCAAATATATGAAAAAGAATAAAATCAAACCCGCTGGCCGCAATTCATTCAAAGTAATAAGCGTTGGCTTTATGATACTGATACTTACCGGAGCGCTTCTGCTTATGCTTCCCATAGCTTCTCAGAGCCGAACTGTTACCCCTTTCAAGAACACTCTTTTTACAGCTATATCCGCCTCCTGCGTTACCGGTCTCGTAGTTAAGGATACTGCAACACACTGGTCATTGTTCGGACAGGCGGTAATACTTTTACTTATTCAGATAGGCGGTATGGGAGTTATCACGATAGGACTGACGATAACAAGACTCTCAGGCAGAAAAATAGGTTTAGGATTTCGCGGAATGATGCAGGATTCTATCTCAGCACCCCAGGTCGGAGGAATACTGAAGCTCACAAAGTTTATACTTAAAACTACCGCTCTTATCGAACTTACCGGTGCAGCTCTGCTATATCCGGTATTCTGCCGGGATTTCGGCGCTGTGAAAGGGATATGGTACTCTCTTTTCCACTCGGTATCTGCTTTCTGCAATGCCGGATTCGACCTTATGGGAGTTCGTGAGCCGTTTTCATCTTTGACAAGCTACGGCGGGAACGCATATGTAAATGTAGTATTGATGCTTCTCATCATAACCGGCGGTATCGGTTTTCTTACATGGGACGATGTAGTTCAGCACCGCCACCATTTCAGGAAGTATCGTTTGCAGACGAAAGTTGTGCTATTTACGACCGGACTGTTACTTCTGCTGCCGGCCGTATTCTTCTTTTTTGCAGAATACTCAGATGAACCGTTAAAAGAGAGGATACTTCATTCTTCATTCCAGTCCGTAACAACAAGAACAGCTGGCTTCAATACGGCTGATTTTTCTGTGATGCGTGAACCAAGCGCTATGCTTATGACCGTACTTATGCTTATCGGCGGATGTTCGGGTTCGACTGCAGGAGGAATGAAAACGTCAACTGTCGCTGTATTGTTTCTCTCAGCTCTGAGCGTATTCCGCCGCAAGAATGATGTTGAATGCTTTAACCGCCGTATTTCAGCAGATACTATCCGTACCGCCGGTGCGATACTGTTTATGTATATCACGCTCTTCCTGTCAACGGGCATCGCGATTTGCATGATAGATTCGATGCCGCTTACGAGCTGTCTATTTGAGACCGGTTCTGCACTTGGAACCGCCGGACTTACTCTCGGCATAACCACATCACTGTCCCTGTCTTCGCGCATCATTCTTATGATACTGATGTTTGCAGGCAGAGTCGGCGGTCTGACGCTTATATATGCTGCATTCGCTTCAAATAATGAAGTCTCAAGACTTCCGCAGGAAATGATAACTGTTGGATAATCATAAAAATAAAGGAGTATTATTATGAAATCAGTTTTAATTGTAGGTGCAGGTCAGTTCGGAATACACATCGCAAAACAAATGATCGAGCTCCGCTGCGAGATAATGGCAGTTGACAGCGACGAGGACTGTATCAACGCTATATTGCCGTATGTTACGAATGCACAGATCGGTGACAGCACAAATGCGGATTTTATGAATTCACTCGGCATTCCGGATTTTGATGTATGTATCGTTACAATAAGCGACAGCTTTCAGGATTCACTTGAAACTACCGCGCTTCTGAAAGACCTTGGTGCCAGAAAAGTCATTTCCCGTGCCCAGAACGACATTCAGGAAAAGTTTCTTCTCCGCAACGGCGCCGACGAGACAGTATATCCGGAAAAACAGACTGCTGTCAGACTTGCGATAAAAGAAGCCTCAGACGATATCCTCGATGTGTTCCAGCTTGACAGAGATATCTATATCTATGAAGTCCGTGTGCCCAAAGCGTGGGACAACAAGACTCTGGCCGAGCTCGACATACGCAAAAAGCATAATCTGAATGTTATCGCTGTTAAGGCTAAAGAACAGCTTGTACTGCCAACACCTGATATGATCCTCAATTCCGAAGACGCTGTACTCCTGCTCGGCAATATGAAAGACATACAGAGAGTTTTCTGAAACGCGTGAGAAATATTCAATAACCTCCGATCAGAAAAAGGAGCAGTGCTATGTATTACTATATAAAAAACTCGCTTGAAAAAACAGACAAACTTGTTCTTGAAGGTTCAAACGGAAAATTCGTTGCTGTTCTGACATCCGCTGAATGGCTTGAATGCAAGGACAAGTTTGATATGGGCATTGAAATGGATATCGACCTCTCGCTTATTCATTCTACAAAAGCCGAAGTGAACTACGATTCCCTGACAGGTACTTTTTCCATACCTGACAGAACAAACATCTCATCACCAAATACAAATTTTGCTTTTGCTCTTGATGAAAAAGGTATCGTGTTTATCGACGACAGCGGATTTGTCGATAGTCTTATAGGGAATATTATAAATTCAAAACGCTGGGCTATGCCAAGCATTGAACGTTTTATTTATGATTTCCTTGAACAGATAGTTTTTCACGATCAGTTCATTCTCCAGCGCTTTGACAAAGAGCTCGACACCATTGAATCAAATATCCTTGAGGGTGACGAGAAAGATCCGTCTATAAATGTGAGCCGTATCAGAAGTGACCTCAGAGATATGCGTATCCATTACGAGCAGCTGCTTGACTTCAGTCAGGAACTGGAAGAAAACGAGAATGATTTCTTCAATGAGGATAACACCCGTTATTTTCACCTTTTCTCGCAGAGAGTATCAAGGCTCCACGATCTTACAAATTCCCTGCGCGATTATTCCATACAGATACGCGATCTTTATCAGTCTCAGCTCGATAAGAAACAGAACCGCATTATGACTCTCCTTACGATCATTACTTCCATTTTTATGCCTCTGACTCTTATTGCCGGTTGGTACGGTATGAACTTCAAATTCATGCCCGAGCTTGAATATAAAGCGGCATATCCCATAGTAATAGCCGCAAGTATCGGTATAGTGATCATCAGTCTGCTATTCTTCAAAAAGAAAAAGTGGCTGTAAAGAATTATTTATCATCTCAGGATAAATTTGAATCACCTCACTTTGTGCGTACAGAACTAAAAGCCCCCTATGAAGTATCAAATTAAGCAACGAACTGGCTTTACACTTCAAACGGGGCAGTTTTATTCTGAGTTGGATACGCTTATAAATGTATAAAGAAAGGCTGCGTAACCGCCAAGGTTACGCAGCCTTATCTTCATGAATAAGAAGGTTTCTATAATCATAGCCCATTTTAATTCGGCAAACTCCTCTAAATAAGTTATAGAAACATAAAGTATGATTACAACAATGGAAAGTAATGGAGTAAGGATTGCTGCGATTAAGCCAAGGTAATAATATATATTACCACTAAATGATTGTAGTTTAGGAGAATCTTGGATTTTGTAGTGAATCCACATATGAATAATTCCAATAAGAGGGTTGATAGCGGTCAGGATGATAAAAACTATTAAATTAGAAAGTGTAAAATCATCATTGTTATTATTCATATCATTACCTCCTTTAGCGGGGGCGTCTTTTCTTATTGTAATTATACCATAATTTATATGGTTTCTCAACAGATATTTGTGCTTGTGCAACAAAAATTCTATTATGAGTTTATGGTGTTCGTAAAGTGCCCGAGAAGCAGAACCTCATTAAAATGGTTTTTGTAAGCAGCGTAGTTGTGCGCTTTTAATCTTATGATCATATTACAACATGTAAGGCGCAACTTTTTTTAAATTTTGCCGATCCGGATAACGATTTTCCCGCTGGATATTTGTGAAAAATGCTAAAATATTCTGTCTGCGAGCCACTTCATTAGTTGTTATATTGACTTTAAGGCAAAAAGAAGATATAATGATTATATACGTCTGTGTAATATGTATCAATATGTAACTGCAATTAAAAATGGCGAATCAATACAAAACTGCCTCAGCGAAAACAAGAAAAAGGAGCTCAGTGAGTAGTGCTTGTCCGACGCAGTCATGAGTGTACGCACTACTACACCAAGCAGATCTACGGCAAATCGAATAGACGATATGAACGGTATCAATCTTGCCGAAAAGATACTGAAAGAATTTCCGCGGACAAATATCATCTATATCACAGGCTACGAAAAATATGCTTTTGAAAGCTACCGCACCCACGCAAGTGCATTCCTGCTGAAACCAATCGGGCCGGAAATGCTCGAGGACGCACTGCGTAATCTGCGGTATCCCGTGTCAAACATTACCGAAGATATGCTCGTGGAGCAAAGCCTCACCGGCTCAGTCATCGGTATGAGGATACAGAAATGCCGCGAAGAGCGTGGTATTTCGAGAAACGATTTTGCTGAGGCTCTTGGGTGCGTACTCTCAACAGTCGGGCGCTGGGAGAACGGTTCGCGTGTTCCTGATGTCCCTATGCTGATGCGCATCGCAAAAACACTCGGCGTCAAGATCGACGATCTGCTGGGGTGAACGTTCTCATGGGGAACGGAAAAGCATCCCCGTTTGTTTCTATTCTACATAATGGAGGGATAAATTTGACAATTACCGGTTATCTGCAGGAGCATTGGTCTATGCTGGTCTTACTGCTTGGTATGGGGATAGTGCTGGAGTCAGACGTTCATCTGGAACGAAAAATGATCCGTCGTATCGCCTTAGCCAATATCATGATGTTCTTGTATTCAGTTTCCTGCTATGCAGAAACATATCTCGGGAACCAAACAGAATACACACTGCTCAGACCTATCCTGAGCGCTTTCAACTACAGCCTCATCACTTTTATACTTGTGACAGTCGTAATGATATTGTTCCCTAATCAGAAGGGTCATCTTTTCTTCCCGGCTGTAATGAATGCAGTTCTGTGCTTTATTTCTATCCCGACAGGAATAGTGTTCTATTTCTCGGCGGATAACCATTTCGGCCGCGGAACGCTCGGGTATCTTCCGTATTTTGTAAATGCACTTTATCTGTTTTATTTAATATTCAGTCTTTTCAGATACAGCAGGGCACAGAAAGATGATTTCCGTCTGATGCTTTACATTTCGCTGACTTCTGTAATGTGTCTGGTATTCCCGTTGTTATCGAACGACTCCACATCGCACTGGTTCAATATGACGATCGCTGTTGATGTGATGCTCTACTATGTGTTCCTGCTTCAACAATTTACAAAACGCGATTCGCTCACGAATCTTCTGAATCGTCAGAGTTATTATTCCGATGCTGAAAGGTACTCAGATGACATTACAGCGGTCGTAGCAATGGATATGAACGGGTTGAAAGAGATCAACGATAATGAAGGTCATAAAGCCGGAGATACTGCACTCCAGGCGCTCGCAGACTGCTTCTGGAAAGCCGCCCGTCACGGACAGCGTGTTTATCGTATCGGCGGTGATGAATATCTGATATTATGTATCGACACCCCGGAAAAGGATGTCCTTTCATTGACAGAAAGGATACATCAGGAAGTGGCTAAAACCCCATATACCTGTTCTGTCGGCTATGCCATGAAAACCGATGACAGTACGATCGATAAGCTCTATCAGCTTGCCGATGCGATGCTATATGAGGAGAAGAAGCTGTTTTACGAAAGGACCGGCAAGGACAGACGAAAAAGACGTGCAGAAAACGATAATCTGAACAGCAAATAGCGAAAGTCCATCCCGGATACGATGTGATATTGATACTCCGGGACGCGACTTCAGCCATGAGGATTTGCAGTAATACATATGTATTACTGCAAATTTTTTATATCTTTTCAGTTGTGCGCCTATGCGTCCTCTATCTGTATAAAGCCTAATAAAGGTTTTCGGACTGCTCGAGACGTACATTGCGCTGCTGCTCACGAACTCGTATCCGGTTTGACACACCACTGTGTTTATTTTTAGCATCACGCCTATATGCTTTTGCTATTGCCCGCAATGCATTTAATGTATTGGACATGATCGCTCTTGTGTGGTATGATTAATGCATAGAAAACCACAAGGAGTGATCAACATGAATAAATACAGACATATCATCAATTCTGAGCGAATGCGATGTTGGTGAACAAACACGCACAAACTGGTACGAATTGAAAGATATGAAAGGTGATAAATATGAATAACAAGTTAAAGGCAATTTCCATACTCGCTTCCCTCGCACTCCTCACAGGCTGTGCGGGAGTAAATAACACAAGCTCATCTACAGGCGGTAACGGCGCTAATACAGCAGCTTCCGCAGACCTTGAAAAGACCGATATCACTATCGGTTACCTCAATTCCACCGCTCACCTGCTCGCGTTCGTCGCACAGGAGGAGGGCTACTTCGCTGAGGAGGGTCTGAATGTTACACTCACGCAGTTCTCCAGCGCGTCCGAACTCGTAAACGGACTTGAATCCGACAAGCTCGATGTTGCATTCATCGGTTCTGTACCGACGCTGACCTTCCAGAGTCAGGGGCACGATGTTTCGATTTTCGGCGGCGCGATGACAAACGGTCACGGCTACGTTATCAAGTCCCAGTTCGCTGACGAAGACGAGCTCGGCGTTGAGATCCTCAAGGGCAGGAACGTCGCTTCCGTAAAGAACAGCGTACAGGACGCGGAGCTCCAGATCCTTCTTAAAAACGCCCACATCGAGATCGGCGAGGGCAGCGACAAGGTCAACATTGTCTACTTCGACAGCCAGAAGGACGCATATGCCGCTCTTCTGAACGACACTATCGACGCAGCTTCCGTTTACTCGCCGTATGCTTCGCTCGCGAAGTCACAGGGCTACAGAGTCGTTTACTACTGCGCACACGAGGAAGCTCTTGAAAACCAGCCGTGCTGCCGTCAGGTCGCCAAGACGAGCGCACTGAATGACAACCCCAACACCTATGTTGCAGTTGAGCGTGCATTCATCAAGGCTTACCACTTCACACAGACCGACCACGAAAAGACCGTTACTGACGTCAAGAAATACATCGACATCGACGAAGAATTCATAGACACTGAGGTCTACGGCGGGTACAGTGTTTCCAGTCCCGACCCCGACAAGCAGGGAACACTCACGCTGAAGGACACTATCATAGACCTCGGCTACACCGATGATTACGACATCGAGCCGCTCTACAACACCGACATCTACAAGAAAGCGCTCGACAGTGTGATCGCCGAGGGTTCAGACGACATCTACAAGTCACTCGAAGACCACTTCAACGAATTTGAATAAGGCTCATTGTGAGGCAGCACCACAGGCATTTCGCTTGCGGTGCTGTTTTCATTTTTCAGGCGGGCGAGTTGTATTTTCACCGTTATCTTGCTGCGATTCCTGCTGAATTTAAGCTGGAGCGGTTCAAACGGCGGTCAGAACGGCTCGATAACAAACGCGGAGTGTGAAACTTTATCCAAAGAGGCAGGCACAGTCACTGTCAAGCTCGACAGCACGAGCACATGGGCGCTCACTGCCGACACATATATCACGTCCTTTGACGGCGATGTTTCAAATATCGTCACCAATGGCTATACACTTTATGTGAACGGAACTGGGCTGACGTGAAAAAAAGCGCAGAACAGGCAGAAAGAGCGCCTCCGGGTGCTCTTTTGTGTTCTTCATACATATCCTGGAATTGACAAATGCCTGCTGCTTGTTTTATAATAGAAGTACCAAATCGGCGGGGAGGGTCTATATGAAGCCACTACGGTTCATCGCTACAGCTGCGGCTGCTGCTCTTATGGCAGTTCCGGCGGATATTTCAGCGTCAGACGAAAATACGCAATACAGGATAGTCGGGTATCTCCCCGACTGGCATTACGAATACTTCAACGAGCTCGATCTCGGACAGCTCACCCATATCAACATCGCTTTCTGTGATCCCGATGAAAACGGCAGGCTGTACTGCGAGATCCCGGAAGATGAACTGAAAGGCATTGTCACTGAGGCGCACAGCAGCGGGGTCAGGGTATTTGCTGCTCTCGGGGGGAGCGACGGCTGCGGAGCATATCTGCAGTTTCTCGATACGCCCGGGAAGAGAGCCGATCTCAATGCAAACATAATGGGATTCTGCGAGTGCTACGGCTTTGACGGTATCGATCTCGATATCGAGCTCAGCTCCTCTCATCAGATCTGGAACTACTATGCGGACTGGTGCGCGGAGCTCCGCGTGCTGTGCGACGAGAGAGGCATGGAAATGTCCACAGCTACCGCACAGTGGGTGGCGAAGAAGGTCTCTCCAGACACCTTCGCGCTGTTCGATTTTGTCAATGTCATGGCATACGACAACGACGAGGACAGATACTCCCACGCCTCGTATGAATACTCCGTGGAGTGCCTTGAATACTTCTATGAGAATAAGAATATCCCAATGGAAAAGCTCGTTCTTGGCGTTCCGTTCTACGGAAGAGGCTATACCTTCGACGGTGAACTGGACTGGAACTCATATATGTCCTTCGCTAAGATAGTCAGCATGGGCAGCGAGTATTACAGCGCGGACATCTGCAACGGTATCGCTTACAACGGTGCAGTCACGATCGCCCGGAAAGCTGAGCTTGCCCGGAACTGCGGAGGTATCATGATATGGGAGCTCTCTCAGGACGCAAAGGGTGAGCAGTCGCTGCTGAAGGTCATCAGCGATACGCTCGGCGGCGGCGATCCCGTTGCGGGAGATGTGAACGGCGACGGCGCCTTCAACACTGCGGACGCTGTTCTGTTGCAGAAATGGCTGCTCGCTGTGCCTGATACTGAGCTGAAAAACTGGGAGGCAGGGGATCTCTGTGCGGACGGCAGGCTCGATATCTTTGATCTGTGCGCGATGAGACAGAACCTTGCGGGATAATGCGATATGGTTCATAACGTTCAAGCAGGTACTCATTTTTCATGGCAAATTTTACTTTGATATTGACTTTTGCATAGGATACGCCTATAATTATAGTATGAATTGATCGTGGTAAGGAGAAATCGTAATTGAGTACATTTGAAAACAACATCAGTGACATTGTCAGCGAGCTTACCGAGGGCTACCAGGACATCGGCGGCGCTGAGAAGAACTGGGTGTTCAACCACCCCGACAAGGAGGTCATAATCGACATTCTTTCGAGCCTCCGGAAAATAGTCTTCCCGGGATATTTCAGGAACGGCTCCATAAAGGTCTATACACTGCGCAATAACCTCTCCATGCTCATCGAGGACGTGATGTTCAAGCTCACGAAGCAGATAACCATCGTCCTCGGCGGAGAAAGAAGAAATGACGATGATATCGTCGAGGAAGCCCGCCGGATAACTCTCGAATTCGTAAAGCGTATCCGCAAGATCCGCGAGTACATCGAGACAGACGTTCAGGCCGCCTACGACGGTGACCCCGCTGCTTACAGCAAGGACGAGATAATCTATTCCTACCCGGGACTGTTCGCTATCCTCGTCAACAGGATCGCTCATGAGCTGTTCACACTCGGTGTGCCCGTTATCCCGCGTATGATGACAGAATACGCCCACAGCGAGACCGGTATCGACATCCACCCCGGCGCCTCTATCGGCAAATACTTCTTTATCGACCACGGTACGGGTATCGTTATCGGTGAGACTACAGTTATCGGCAGCAATGTCAAGATCTACCAGGGAGTGACCCTCGGAGCGCTGTCCACGCGAGGCGGTCAGGCGCTCAAAAGCAAGAAGCGCCACCCCACCATTGAGGACAACGTCACGATATATTCGGGAGCGTCCATTCTCGGCGGGGATACGATCATCGGTAAGGACGTCGTTATCGGCGGCAACGCCTTCATCACACGTTCAGTTCCGGACGGTGCCAAGATAAGCGTCAAGAATCAGGAGCTCCGCAGCAACTACGACGCCTCAAAGCCAATCGAGAGCGCCGACTCCGATGAGGACACGAGCTGGTTCTATATCATCTGATATGCGTTTATACCTTCATAACTCAGAAAAGCTCCCCGTGGAGCTTTTTTGTTTCATGTGACCTGAAGAGCCGGAGCAGACCTGTTCCGTATTCTATTCCCCTCCCCTGACCTTTCTGATTAGTCCTTGACAACCGCTGGATTTCCCGGTATAATGAATGCATAGCAGCCATTTTCAATAGCATGATCGACTGAACAAACACTCGGTAATTTCAACATTTCACTATGGAAAGAGAGGGGTTCATTGTGAAAATGAGAACCAGATTTACCGCAGCGGTGCTTTCGTGCGCCCTGACGGCGGCTGTTCTGCCGTCGGACGTGCCAGATACCGTCTGCGCAGCCGAAACGGCTGTATGCATCAACGAGGTCTGCTCGCAGAACAAAGCCTGCCTCGCCGACAGCTACGGCGCTTATTCCGACTGGATAGAGCTCTATAATCCCGGAAGCTCGGCTGTAGACCTTTCCGGCTGGGGGCTGTCCGATGACACCGCAAAGCCGCTGTTCTTCACGTTCCCGAGCGGAACTGTCATCGAAGCCGGCGGGCACATGGTGGTCTTCGCCAGCAAGCAGCAGTCCACTGCCGCGGAGCTCCACACAGGCTTTGCACTCAGCAAGAACGGCGATACCGTCGTGCTGTCCGATCCTTCAGGCAGGGTCTTGCAGCAGATAGATCTCCCCACGCTCGGGAATGACGTAACCTACGGCAGGACTCCCGACGGCGGGGACAAATTCGAGATGATGTCTCCCACGCCGGCAAAGACGAACACCGTCACCGTTTCGGCACCGGGATTCTCCGAACCGTCGGGCTTCTACGGGACGGACTTCTCGCTGACGCTCACCGCGGGCGCGAATGAGACAATTTACTACACCACCGACGGCAGCGACCCGCTCACATCTTCGACGGCGCAGGTCTACACGTCAGCGATAACCGTGAAGGACCGCACCAGCGAGCCAAATATCTACAGCAGCTATGAGGAGAACGACAGCTCGGATACGTCCGTTTCGCGCGGGACAGGCTACCGCAAGCCGACATTCAACGTGGACAAGGCTACTGTCGTGCGTGCGGCTGCGAAAAATGCCGACGGAACATTCAGCAAGGTCGCCAGTCAGACCTACTTCGTGACCAGCGGCAACCTCGCGCAGTACAGGAACATGACGGTCGTTTCGATAGTCGCCGATCCCGCCGACCTTTTCGACGCTGAAAAGGGTATCTACGTCACCGGAAAGCAATACCTCGCGTGGCGCAGCAGTCCCTCCTATGATCCGCAGAAGAGCGTCTGGGACACAAACAACATCTGCAACTACTTTTCGCACGGCAGAGAATGGGAGCGCGAGGCTGATATCACCATATTCCGCAGCGGCGAGAACATCGTCGAGCAGAGAATGGGTATACGCATAAAAGGCGCTTCGACCCGGAATGCCGCCCAGAAGAGCTTCCACCTCTACGCGAGGAGCGACTACGGCGCCTCCAAGCTCGAGTACCCGGTCATTCCCGGGAACTATGACTGGACGGGCTCCCTCATCGACAAATACGATTCTATCTCGCTCAGGGCTGTCGGCGAGGAGGGACGTCTCCGCGACGGCTTCGCGCAGAAGCTCGTTGCTGGCAGGGAAAACCTCACCACCCAAGATATGCAGAGCTGCGTGGTGTTCCTCAACGGCGAATACTGGGGGCTCTACGAGATAGTCGAAAAGCTCTCCGACTACTTCATCGAGAGCAATTACGGTATCGACAAAAATGACGTCGCGATGATAAAGAACGGCGAACTCGAGGAGGGCTCGCAGCAGGAGTTCGACAGCTTCATGGACTTCTGCGACGAGTACGCTATGCTCGACCTCACTGACGACACGAATTATCAGGCGGTCTGCGACGTTGTGGACATCGACAGTCTCATCGACCACTATGCGGCGGGACTCTACCTCGGGACGTATGACTGGCCGAACTACAATTACGCTCTCTGGCGCAATACAGGCAAAGTCATCGAGGGCAATCCCTACAGCGACGGCAAGTGGCGGTTCATCTCGTTCGATTACGATTACACTATGGGCAAGACCTACGCGGATTTCGGCGGTGTCGAGGGCTATGCCTACGACAGCTTCAATCATATGGAATACTTCGACAACGGCCTGCATTACGCTCCGACGAATCTGTTCATCAACCTGCTGAAAAATAAGGACTTCCGCACACGCTTCGTGAACGTCTACTGCGACTACGCTAACGAAGTGCTCACTCCCGAGAAGGCTGACGCGATGATAAGTGTCTACAGCAGGGATTACACTGAGCCGCTCGCGCAGACGACCGTGCGCTGGTGGGGATTCTTCGGCGGCTCGAAGGACAGCAACCTCAGCTACAACCGCTCGCAGTACACGAATCAGGTCCTCCCGCAGATAAAGGAATTCTTCCGTCAGCGCAAGAGCTATACCCTCGAGGATATGCGCAATTACCTCGGGCTATCGCCGTCTATGAACACGATAACGCTGAAGACTTCCGGGAACGGCAGCATTCGCATAAACTCCATAACTCCCGACGCTTCGGGCGGCTGGAGCGGAGATTATTCGGCGGACTGCCCCGTTACCCTGACTGCTGTCCCCGACGAGGGATACGATTTCACCGGCTGGGGCGGGGATATCACCGGCAGCGAACTGACCATGACTGTTACCCTCGATAAGGCGAAGTCCATAACTGCCGGCTTCGGCGAGCATAAGACGGTCCGCGGAGATGTCAATGCAGACGGGAATTTCGGTGCTGCCGATCTGGTACTGCTCCAGAAGTGGCTGCTCGGCGTGCAGGGTACTGAGCTCCGTGACTGGAAGGCGGCAGACCTCTCCGGAGACGGCGTGCTCAACATCTTCGACCTATGCATGATGCGTCAGGAGCTCGCTGCACAGGGCTGAGACGACGAATTACAGACTGATAGTCATAAAAAAGTTTTGCCCCTGAGTATTACCAAGCACTCAGGGGCATTGTGTTTATTGTGTCGCTAAGCTAAATCAGAAGATGTCTTTCTCATTTTGCTTTTGCGGATTTCTTTTCCGGGAGCTCTGTGAACATACCATCAAGAAGCTCCAGAACGAGCGCCGTATCTTCAAATCTGTCAAATACATACATCAGCGTCTTTGAGCCTTCATACGGATAACGCAGTTCGGAATCTGCAAGCAGCCTGTCCGACGTCGGGGTTCTCTTCAGAAACAGTTCACTACCGCAAATGTCACCTATCAGCTTACCGTTGAGGTATACAAGGTATCCGCCCATCATTGATCTTATGACAATATCACCGGCTGCGGAAAAAACCTCACGGACATATTCATTAAAGTCATTCACTATGGTCACCTCCTGTAAATCATGATGCATACCAGTTACAATTCTATCACAACAAAGCTCTTTTGTCAATAAAAACACCATAGAACTTCTATGCTGCGAAAAACTAAGGAGAGGCGGGATTTTCTTTTCAAAAATTGTTGCAATGCCGGGCACGCCGTGCTATAATAGGCTTGACAGTCAAAAATAGGCAAAGGAGTGAAACAATGCTAAAGAATCAACTATTCAGACGTGCCGCCGCAGTGATGTGCAGTGCAGCCCTCCTGCTGTCCGCCGGCGCACCGCGGATAAGGCGCTGTGCGAATGCAGCGTCGGCTGCGGTCACGGTGTCCGACGAGATTGGACTCGTGGGGAATCTCTTCTGCATAGCGGACGAAGACACTGCTGACCACGCTGCGTTCCAGTGGGCGACGACTCTCCCCGCAGACAGCTTCACGCTCTTCCGCTCGACCTCTCCGGACGGCGGATTTGTCCCTATTTATGCGGGAACAGGCACCTCCTGCGAAGACGACGATATGCAGGCTGGCACGACCTACTACTATCAGCTCAGGGTGACGTCCGGTGGCAGGGACTATTATTCCTCGGTCAAGCCGCTCACGCCCTGCGCTCTGCCGTCTGGTCTGAACACCTACGACAACCAGAAGGGCAGCAGCCTCGCCTATGAGACGGGTGGCTATAAGGTCGGCGATACCTACTACAATTACGCGCTGAAAAGCCACTCCGGGACAAATGACATCTACCTTGAGGAGACTACCTCCCCCGACGGGAAAAGCTTCGGGAACTCAAAAAACGTCGCGGACAGTTCGCAGAACAGCGACCTCGCGAACTGCAAGATAGAGTCCGTACACATCGACTACATCCCCGCGAAAAACAAGGTCGTCGTGTGGGCGCACTGGGAGCAGCCCAGCGGCTATGCGGACGGCAAGGCACTTGTCATCACAGGCACTCCGGGCGGTCAGTTCACAGTACACCACGTCTACAATCCACTCGGCATTCAGGTGCGCGACATGGCTATATTCTTCGACGATGACGGCGCAGGATACCTCGTCGCAGCCGCCAACAAAGAGGGTCAGGGTGCGAACGCGACCATGTACATCTTCCGCATGAACGACGACTACAGCGACGTCACCGAGGTCGTGACTACGCTGTTTGAGGACCAGTACCGTGAGTTCCCGAACCTTATCAAGAAGGACGGCTACTACTTCCTGTTCACCTCGCAGGCGGCGGGGTGGTACCCGAGCAGCGGCGCTTACAGTGTGACAGACGACCTATACGGCGAGTGGAGCGAGCTGCGCAGTATCGGCAATACCTCGACGTTCTCGTCGCAGTCAGGCTGGATAGTCAATATGCAGGACAAGAGCTACCTCATGCACGCCTACCGCTGGCTGAGGGCATCCTCGACAAGCGGCACCACGCTATGTCCGCTGTATTTCGACAACGGCTTCGCATTCTACGACTACTGCCCGTATTTCAAGTACAACACGTCCACAGGCGATCTCTTCCCCGTGCAGGAGGGCGAGCTTCTCTCGCAGGACAAACCCGCTTCATCGTCGCTCGCGGCAAAGGGAAGCAGCTCCCCTGCCAGGGCTTTCGACGGCTCGTATCAGACCTCGTTCACTGCGATCGGCGACTACAAAAAGTGGCCGTTTTACCTACAAGTTGATCTGGGACAGGTCTGCGAGCTCGCAAACGTGCAGACCTCATGGTACATATGCAAGGGCTCGGAGGGTTACTACACCTATACCATTGAGGGAAGCCTCGACGGCGAGAACTGGACTGTGCTCCTCGACCATACCGACAAAAACGCCGAGGAGGTCAGCAAAACGTACGGCTTCAACAGCGATATACTCACCGGCAGGGCGCGGTACGTCCGGCTGAACGTGCAGAACGCGACCCTCCAGAACAATCCGAACAACAACTGGTACACGCCCACAGTGTACGAGATGAAGGTGTACGGAACTCCTGTGAGTACGGCGGAAAAGCGTGAGCCATATACTGTGATCGATTTTGAGAACGGGACGGGACTTCTCTGGCTTGAGGGCGCGGCCGCCGTTGTGACTGATTCCGAAAAGGGCAAGGTGCTGTACCTCGACGGCAGCGACGATACCTACGGAGCTTTCCCCGCAGGAATGCTCGACGGTCTGCGTGATTATACCGTCAGCATGGATATCAAGTCTGAATCGGTGGGCGACGTCTTCACATTCGCAGCAGGACTGAACAATGAACAGTACGTCTTTTTCAAGGTCGTGGAGGACAGGTTCAGATTTGCGGCTTCGACTGATTCGTGGCGCGACGAGACCGAGCTCGTCTATGACCTCGACGGAACGCAGTGGCATAACTACACACTCGTCGTGAGCGGTGCTGACACAAAGCTCTACCTCGACGGGAAGGAGATACTGCATACCACCGAGACCCACGCACAGCTCGCGGATATGGGCGCGGGAACGAGCTGCTTCATAGGAAAGTCTTTCTATCCGGAGGATGCCTGCTTCAAGGGCAGTATCGACAACGTTAAGATCTACAGGTGCGCGCTCACGGCACCCGAAATATGCGGCGTGACAGGCGATGTCAACGGAGACGGCGAATTCAACGTCGCTGACCTCGTAGCAATGCAGAAGTGGCTGCTCGGAGCTCCCGATGCAAAACTCACAGACTGGAAGTCGGGCGACCTCTGCGCCGACGGACGTATCGACATCTTCGATATGTGCGCAATGAGGACGCTCCTCGTCAATAACTGAAATGCAGCCGGCTGCGCGGGACTCCGCACAGCCGGTTTTTTATAAAAAAATATACGGTTTTACGCGGCAAAGGTGCCATATACACACATAGTTAACAGAAAATTCACAAACTTTGCCGGCAAGAAGTGGTATAATTAAAAATGTATAGGTGCAGAAGCACCCGAAGTCATGATTGGAGGAATTGGTATGAAGAAACTAAGGCAACGAATACTTGCCGGAATATCGGGATTTACGGTCGCGCTGTCGGCTGTGCAGTTCCCCGCGGCGGACACGCTGATGAGGGCTGCGGCGGACGGTCTCCCCGAAAGTCTGAGCACAGACGCCGACGGAAACGGCAACTACGACATCAGCACGGCTGCGCAGCTCAATGATCTGGCTGCTTATGTAAACGCAGGCAATGACTGCTCAGAGCTGAGTTTCGAGCTGACTGGCGATATTGGAGAGATCGGCGAATTTACCCCTATCGGTCGTGCCGATACTGCGTTCAACGGCATTTTTTTCGGTAACGACTACGAACTCTCAGGGCTTGCCATTGATATCGGCAACAAAGGCTATGCCGGACTTTTCGGCTCGACAGGTACTGACGCATACATTGAGCACCTCAGTGTTTCCGGCTCTGTCAAAGGAAAAGACTATGTAGGCGGTATCGTAGGCGCGAACTCTGGTATGATCTTTGACTGCACCAACAGCTGCTCTGTCACCGGCACAGATGGCTTCATAGGCGGAATCGCAGGATATAATTACGGTGATTCTTCTACACAAGGCGTTATCGTCGGCTGCGTTAATAAAGGTTCTGTTACCGCAAACAGCGAAGCATCAGAAACCAATGATCCGAAATCAAATTATAACGGCGGTATTGTCGGCTGTAATGAAGGTTTCGTTGACACCTGCTATAATACCGGAGCTGTCACCGTAAATGGAAAGTGTGATTATATCGGCGGTGTTGTGGGAAGCAACGATAATAATGCTTCTGTGACATACAGCTACAATACCGGAGATGTCACAGTGACCGGATCTGGCAACAGCAATATTGGCGGCGTTGTCGGCAGCAATAATAATAATTATATTACTATTGAAAACTGTTATAATACCGGAGCTATCACCGTGACCGGCGGAAATAATTGGGATATCGGCGGCGTTGTGGGATGGAACGATTCTGCTCCTGTGAAAAGCTGCTACAATACCGGAAGTATTTCCGTATGTGAGGGTGATGAAGGATGCGCTGCTAACCAAAGTATTGGCGGTGTTGTTGGCTCAACTTCTGGCAGCATCGAAAACTGCCGCAATACCGGCGCGGTCGCTGTAGGCGGAGTTGACAGTACTTTTACGGGCGGTATCGTCGGATCATGTGATGGCTCTATCCTTTACAACTTTAATACCGGGACTGTGTCAGGCGTGAATAACGTCGGCGGTATAAGCGGCGACGGCTCAGCCGAATATTGCTATAACAAGGGAGCCGTGATCGGAAAAACTTATGTCTATGGTATAAGCGGTACCGACTCTGTTAAGAATAGCTTCAATACAGGAGCTGTGACGGGTATTGATCATATCGGCAATATCAGTTTTAATGATAATTATACTAACTGCTTCTACCTGAACGGCACAGAGACAGATGACGGCGGAAGAACAGCAGAGCAGTTCGCGAGCGGCGAGATCTGCTTACTGCTCAACGGCGGCGAATTCGGCGAGCCGGTCTTCCGACAGAACATCAACAACGACAAGACCGCAGATGCTCTGCCTGTCCTCAACAGCACGCACGGAACGGTATACATCACCTCGAAGTGCAATGCGGCTGACACCTACGGCAACACAGCCAACGCTGAGAGACACTGCTACGAAAACGGATTCTGCACGCAGAAAGAGGGCGAGGTACACCTCCAGCCCGCGGAGTATGTCCCCAAGACAGATACAGACGCGGCATACTACGCGATAAGCAACGCTGGACAGCTCATCTGGTTCGCGGAAACGGTGAACCGCGGCGCTCTCGGAACACAGAACGCTAAGCTCACCGCGGACATTGACGCTTCGGAGTCGGCTCTGCCCGAAAATACGGCTTATGTGCCGATAGGTTCTTATGATTATAGCTACTCAGGCGTCTTCGACGGCGGCAAGCATACTGTAAATATCTATTTCAATGACGACACGTCGTCTAATGTGGGAATGTTCGGTTATGCAGACTCTGCGGATATCAGCAATATCACTGTTAAGGGAAGCATTACAGGTCAGAATAGAGTAGGCGGTATTGCTGGTGATTCATTTCTTACAGATTTCACTGACTGTCTCAACGAAGCTACTATCATCGGCGCGAACAACACTGGCGGTATCGCTGGTGACGCTACAAACTGTACATTCAATTACTGCGGAAACACCGGAAGTGTGAAGTGCACCGGCACAGGAACTTGGGATTATGCGGGCGGTATCGTTGGAGATCAGGTTATTTGCAGGATTTTGAACTGCTATAATGTTGGTTCTATATCCGGAACTCAAACAGGCGATATCTTCGGAAACTATACGTCGGCAGTAACCGACATAGAGGTCGCAGACCTTTCCAACAACTATTATGCAGTAACTTCGGGTCCTGAGACGACTGTGACCTGCAAGGTAGTCGGCAGCGATGATACTATAAGCTTTGCCGAGGGTCTCAGCATGGATAAGTTCATCTCGGGTCAGGTGGCGTTCAGGCTGAACGGCTCGAGCAACTCCAGCGACGAATGGCACTTCGGTCAGAATATCGACAATGGCGAACCTGTACAGTCCTACCCCAACTTCACCGGCGCGAGAGTCTACGAGAACGAAAAGTGCAACGGGGAGAAGTTCTATTCAAATACGCTGTACCATCGGAGCGATAGTCACCTCCATAACTATGACGAGAACGGAATATGCACTCAAACGGAGGGCGAAACACACTTCGAGCCTGCTGTCGCATATTACCCCGAAGGATATGACCCTGCTACAGCTGATGAACCTGTTGATCCCGATTACTACGAAGTATATAATGTGGGACAGCTCATGTGGATATCTCACTCCATATGGTCGGAAACGAACATCAAGGAAGTACGCCTCATGGCTGATCTGGACATGAGCGTCCTTGCAGATTACGACTGTAACTGGCTGCCTATAGGCTATGAGGACCTTACTTTCCACGGAGTTTTCGACGGAAACAAACACACGATCAAAAACCTCACATATACTGCTGAGGAGCCGACAGATGACTTTCCGCACCCCTACGCTGGTCTCTTCGGACGCACAAGCGGCGCGACTATCAAAAACCTGATGCTTGAAGATCCTGTCATCTCCGGCGGTGACTGCGTCGGCGGTATCGTTGCTTTTGCAGACGTTTACACCAAGATAGAGTGCTGTGCGGTCGTAGGCGGAACTATCTCCGGCACGAGCAACGTCGGCGGTATAGCAGGAAAGCTCGGCGGAGAAGTCATCAGATGCTATAACACAGCTACTGTCACGGGTACGACTGCTTTCGGCGGTATCTCCGGCAGCATGGAGGGCGATGATGCCCGTGTTGCTGATTCCTACTACCTTGATACCTGCGTAACAGACTGTTCAGAGCTTGGCTCCAAGACCGAAGCTGAATTCAAGAGCGGCGAGGTCTGCTTCCTGCTCGGCAATGCTCCCTTCGGTCAGAAAATAGGCACGGACGATCACCCTGTTTTCTCCGATGACACTGTTTACTACGTGGCGGTTGCATATGGTCTTACATATCTTCTCGTTCCAGATGAGAAATATTTCGCTAACGCAAATGATATCATTGACCTCTCCAAGGCTAAGGGTATCGGAAATACAACAGCATACACGGTCAAGGCTTACGACGGCAAAACTGAGCTTGACAGTCTCGAATACACAGTTACAAGGGGAGCTAATATAACATTAAAGCGCACCCTCAAGGCTGTTACTCTTTCGACAGACGACGCGTCTGCTGACATCACCGGCACATACGGTACTGCTGTCACAGCTATCGACCTCTCGCAGTACGTCAGCAACAAGGACATTTATGATAGCGTGAGCTATGCTCTTGCGGATGGCGAGACCCTTCCCGCAGGACTGACTCTCTCCGAGGGCAAGATCACGGGTACTCCCCAGGCTGCCGGAAAGTCTTCTGCTGTAATAACCATAACAGCCCAAGGCGAAAATACCGACACAGAGACGGCTGCTCTCAAACTCAATTTCGACATCGCAAAGGCTGCACTCACTGTAACTCCTGCTGATATCTCCATCACCTACGGCGATGAGCTTCCGGAGACAGTCGCAGTCACATACACAGGACTTGTCAGCAGCGACACGTTTGCTGAGTCGCTCGCATTCACGAGTGAATATGAGCAGTTCGGCAAGGTCGGCGCATACACAGGCGCTCTCACAGCACTCACTGCACCGAATTACGACGTGACATACGAAGCTGTCAGCATAACAGTCTCCCCCAAGGCGCTCACAGTAACTCCCGACCCTGTTACTATCACTTACGGTGAAAAGCTGCCGGAAAAGGTAAAGGTCACATATGAGGGACTTGTCGGAGAGGATACATTCGCGGCTGAACTTAAAGTGGTCTCCAACTATGTTCAGTACGGCTCCGCAGACAACTATGAAGACGCTGTCGGCGTTGATCCTTTCACTGACGATAATTACACAATAACATTCAATACCTCCGACCTCACTGTAGAAAAGGCTCCCCTCACTGTAACGCCCTCCCCTGTCGCTATAACTTACGGCGACAAGCTCCCGGCGACAGTTGAAGTTACATACGACGGGCTCGTCGGTACTGATACATTCGATGACGCACTCGCATTCACAAGTGCATATGAGCAGTTCGGCAAGGTCGGAACATACACCGGCACGCTCACTGCTCTCACCGCTCCGAACTACGACGTGACATACGGAACAGTTTCTATAACCGTTTCCCCGCTCGAGATCACAGCTGAGTGGACGGGCGACACATTCGTATTCAACGGCAAGGCGCAGTCCGTTACAGCCGTCCTCAAGGGCGTGCTCAACAAGGACGACGTTACACTTATACTCACAGACGATTCCAAGACCAATTCCGGCACATACACTGCGACTGCTGAACTCAGCGGCACAGCAAAGGGCAATTACACGCTCAATGCCGATTCCGCGAGCCACAAGTGGTCTATCACTAACGCCGTTATGACTGCTGAGGCTGAGGGCTATACCGGCACATACGACGGTAAGGCTCACGGCATAACAGTAACTCCCGCGACCGATACCGCTAAGGTATACTACTCCACAGAAGAGCTCTCTGCTGAGGACTTCATCAAGGGCAATGTCACAGCTTCTCCTGAGTTCACAGACGCAGGCGACTACACAGTTTTCTTCTGTGCAGCTGATGATAACTACGACCCGTACATCGGCAGTGCTGTAGTCTCTATCGCACCCAAGACACTCACGCTGACATGGTCTGTCGATGTCGTTTACAACGGCACTGAACAGTCAGTGACGGCAGTTCCTGACGGACTTATCGGCAATGACACAGTCGAGCTCGCCTACACCGGCAACACCGGCACAGCTGCTGGTACATACTCCGCTAAGGCTTCGCTCGCACAGTCTGGCAACTACGTCCTCGACGAGGAGACATCCGCACACACATGGTCGATAAAGAATGCGGCAATGACCGCAAAGGCAGTCGGCTACACCGGTACATACGACCAGAAGCCGCACGGCATAACAGTTACTCCGAGCGTTTCCGGCGCGAAGATATACTACCTCACGAAGCTCCCCACCAGCCTTGCTGACATCAAGGACGCGACTACTGTTGCTCCCACATTCACAAAGGCAGGCGTATACACAGTATACTACCTCGTTACCGCACCGAACTATGATTTTGTTATCGGCAGCGCAAAGGTCAAGATAACAAAGGCTCCCCTGAAGCTCCTCTGGGGTGAAGACAAGGTATTCAACGGCAGTGAGCAGTCCGTTACCGCGACCGTTATAGGTCTGATCGGCGACGACACCGCAACCATTACCTACACCGGCAATAAGGCTACGAATGCGGGAACTTATGTAGCTTCCGCTGAGGTGACATATGACACCGACAACTACGAGCTTGCTGAGGACGCACTCGCTCCTCACCCGTGGAGGATATCCGCACTCGACCCGACAGACAGTGACGGACTCGTGATAACTGTCGGTGACGCAGGCAATGCGGACGGTACTCCCAAGCAGCCCGCCGTGACTGTTTCGTTCAACGGTACGAAGCTCGTCGAGGGAACTGATTACACACTCAAGTACAGCAACAATACCGAGCCGGGAACGGGTACTGTGGAGATAATCTTCACCGGCAATTACACCGGCAAGACGGTAAGAACATTCACTATCGGCACAGCAACTACCTCCGCCCCTAAGACCACTTCTTCGTCTACGACCTCCTCTACAACTTCCTCCACGACTACTTCTTCTACAACAAGCACATCGACGTCGAGCTCCACAACAAAGGCAACTACAACTACCACGACAAAGGCAACTACTACCACTACTAAGGCTACAACTACTACCCCAAAGGCTACGACCACTACCACTAAGGCTACAACAACTACTACCACCAAGGCTACAACTACTACCACCAAAACTACTACAACTACTACCACCAAGGCTACCACTACTACCACCAAGGCTACGACTACTACCACCAAGACTACAACTACTACCACCAAGGCTACGACCACTACCACAAAGGCTACGACTACTACCACCAAGGCTACCACCACTACCACCAAGGCTACGACTACTACCACCAAGGCTACGACTACTACCACCAAGACTACAACTACTACCACCAAGGCTACAACTACTACCACCAAGGCTACAACTACTACCACCAAGGCTACAACTACTACCACCAAGGCTACGACTACTACCACCAAGGCTACGACTACTACCACCAAGGCTACGACCACTACCACCAAGGCTACGACCACTACCACCACGAAGGCGACCACAACTACCACTACAACCAAAACAACCACTACCACGACCTCAACGACGTCAAGTACTTCGACTTCAACTACGACTACTACCACAAGCACCACCACTTCAACAAGTACGTCAACTTCGACGTCTACGAGCACAAGCACTACTACTTCCACCACTACGAGCACTTCCACATCAACGACTTCGAGCACTACATCATCAACTTCTACTTCAACTTCGACCTCCACATCAACCACTACAACTACCACCACAACAACTACCACGACCACTACAACTGAGCCTCTGCCGTTCTCGCTGGATCAGAGCCAGGTTATCGGCGTAACGATAGCGCTCACGGGCGTAGACGAGGACGGAGCTCCGATAGACTTCGACACCGAGCAGATGCGTGCAGTTGACAAGATGATGATCAACAAGGAAAGCGGCGAAACGCTCGAGTGGGTAGCCGTTGAGGAGGACGTGCAGTTCGACTTTGCGGACGGCACCTACACATTCAGCGACATCACCGAGGGCGCAGACAAGAGATTCAACGATGTCATAGCAGTCATTAAGGACGGCGAGATCATCTCGTGTACAACGACGAATGTTTATGGCGAAGAGCTCAACATCTTCGTAAATCCGCACAGAATAGTGATACGCTGGACGCTCAGACATACATTCCTCCTCGGCGACGTCAACTACGACGGAGTCATTGATGCGGTCGATGCTTCGATGATCCTCTACTTCAACGCTCTGACTGCTTTCGCAGAGAATGATTACTTAACCTACGACCAGCAGATCCGCGCGGATGTAAACGGCGACGGCGTGATTGACGGCGTTGACGCTTCGCTGATACTCATTTATAATAAGAGCACTGAATTCAGGGGCAAGTCGTTCGAGGAATTCCTCGAAGCGGTAAAAGATATGCTGGCTCAGACAAATGCGTAAATGAGCATGATACCGTATCACCGGCAAAAATCGAATAATTGATCTGTGTTTTCTCCGAGGGTCACCCCCTCGGAGATTTTTTTCGCTCTAATAGCTCCCGCCTATAAGTGACCATAAAGTTTGGATATTGGACAAAAGCCTATAGGTGTGGTATGATTACTCTTAGAGAAAGACAAGGAGTGGTAGACATGAAAAGCTACAGACATATCATCAATTCTGAGCGAATGCGGCGTCGGTAAAAACACACAAACACAAAAAACGACGACATTTACATATCTTTGAAGGAGAATTTTGATGACTACGAATAAGATCGAGATCAAAGACCTCACAGTTAATTATACAGAAAACAAGCGCAGCTTCAACGCGCTCCACGACGTTTCGTTCGGAGTCGCTGACGGCGAGTTCGTAAGCGTTATCGGCGCGAGCGGCTGCGGAAAATCTACTCTGCTAAGTGTGCTGGAGGGGCTCTATGCCCCTGCCGGCGGCACCGTTCAGATAGACGGAAAGGAGCTCCACGGCACAGGTACGGAGCGAGGAGTCGTTTTCCAGCACTACTCCCTCTTCCCGTGGATGACTACAAGAAAGAACATCGAATTCGGTATCAAGCAGGCACGCCACGATGTAAGACGCAGCGAGCGCGCAAAGATCGCTGACGAATACCTCACAAAGGTGGGACTTTCCGGCTTCGGCAACAAGTTCCCCTCGCAGCTCTCGGGCGGTATGCAGCAGCGTGCGGCTATCGCAAGAGCGCTTGCGATGGACACTCAGATACTCCTCATGGATGAACCGTTCAGCGCTATCGACGCCAAGAACCGCGTCATCTTACAGGAGCTCCTCCTCAAGCTCTGGGAGGGCGACGGAACAGAGCCCCGCAAGACAGTCGTATTCGTAACACACGACATCGATGAGGCTATCCTGCTTTCGGACAAGATAGTTGTCCTCACCGCTCATCCAGGCACAGTGAATGAAGTGGTCAATGTACCGTTCAACCGTCCCCGCAGACGCGAGGACCTGGTCAAGACGGACGAATACGGTAAATTCCGCAACAGACTGCTCTCGCTCCTCTACAATGACATTGCCGAGCGTATCGGCGGAGACGAGGTGGTACTATGACGATAAAGAAACGCTATCTCCGCATAGCACATATCCTGTTCATTGTGCTGCTGCTCATACAGCTGCTCCCGGATCAGGCAACATACCCCGTTTACACATCGCTGCTCGTCAGATTCGCAGTAGGAGTTGAGATCGTCGTGCTCATAGCATCGGCGCTCATCAAGAAGGAGAACTCGCTTGCACTGCTCGTTGACATAGCAGGCTTCCTGTTCGTATTCCTGGGAGTGTGGTCGCTCGCGACGGCTAAGTTCAACTACCTCAATCCGCAGCTCTTCCCCGCACCGGGCAAGGTCATCAACCAGTTCGTCGAGGACAGAGACAAGATCTGGGTGAACATACTCAGCTCCCTCGGCACGACTATCAAGGGCTTCCTTATCGCAGTAGCGATAGCTGTCCCGCTCGGACTCTTCATAGGCTGGAGCGCGAGAGTCGGCAGTGCAGCTACATACATCACGAAGTTTTTCAGCTCGATACCTCCGATAGTATATATACCCTACGGTATCGCACTTCTCCCCACATTCAAGTCCGTATCGGTCTTCGTTATCTTCCTTGCGACGTTCTGGCCGGTTTTCGCCGGAACTATGAGCGGTGTGCTCGGCGTTGACAAGAGGATAATCGACTCGGCAAAGGTGCTGAACGTCAGCAAGCCGGAGATGCTGTTCCGAGTGATACTTCCCGCGTCCTTACAGCAGATATTCCTCGGCTGCAACCAGGGACTCAGCGTGTCGTTCATACTGCTGACCTCCGCGGAGATGATAGCAGCAAAGGACGGCATGGGCTACTACGTCAAGTACTACTCCGACTTCGGCGACTACACCCGCACGATAACCGGACTCCTCGTTATCGGTTTTGTGGTGATTGCTGTGACATTCCTGTTCAACAAGCTGCAGAACCGTCTGCTCCGCTGGAAGCGATGAATCAATACCTCTGAACTATATGTTCAGGGGTATTATCTTTGCGTTTTTCACATCTGTAAAAATCCGATGTTGATAGCCGAACAATTCTATAACTTTTGCCGAATATAGCTTGAGCCTATTGACAGTGCCTCAGCTATATGATATAATACATATAGTTCCGATAGGAATACAAAGTTTTGAGAAAGGACCGCTGAACATGAAAGCTATGTGTTTGATATGTTGTATGTGTAATATGATGTGTAAACGTATCCCGCGTGCTTATGCTCAGCGATGTTGCGCCATTTTCTGACATTGATGAGTATACGGCGGCTTCGGCTGTCTCAGCGCGGAATACAGGACGTATTCTGCGCTTTTTTATGTTTTGGAGGTTTTTATGGTCAATGAAAGAGAAAGCGTAACTGCTAAAATGTGTGCATTCGTCAGGGCTTGGCACTCGAACCGCTCACGCCAGAAAATATACGACGACTACCTCGCCTACGACTTCATGGGCAAGGACGAATACGAAGCGATATACGACATGATAAGCAGCGGATTCGACGGCACACAGCACTTCACCCGAGATGACACAGAGCAGCTCATCATCGAGTACATCGCCCCGATACCGCTCTCGCGGGTACACTTCAACGAGATAAGGCTTGAGGATTTCGCCGCGAAAAACGGCAAGGTACAGTATGTCATCTGCGGCGCCGGCTCCGACACATTTGCATTCCGCAACGCCAACGAGAACATCGAGATATTCGAGATAGATCACCCCGACACCCAGCGCTACAAGCTCGAAAAGATAAAGGAGCTCGAATGGATCCTGCGTCCGAATGTTCATTATGTACCGGTCGATTTTGAGAAGGAGCGAATGTGCGACAAGCTCCTCGATGCGGGTTTCGACCCGACAAAAAAGACGTTCTTCAGCATACTCGGCGTGTCCTACTACCTGACACTCGAGGTCTTCACGGATACACTGAAGCAAATGGCTGAGCTGTCAGCACTCGGGAGCCGGCTCGTGTTTGATTACCCGATAAAGACCGGCACATTCCCCGGCAGGGTCGCACGTCTTGAACAGATAACAGAGTCGCTCGGAGAGGTAATGCGCGGCGGTTTCGACTACAATGAAGTTTCACGCGCGCTCTACTCCCTCGGCTTCCAGATAGACACCTATATGACGCCCGAAAAGGTCCAGCGTGAGTACTTCGACGGACGCACGGACGGTCTGAAAGCATTTGAAAACGTCAGTCTGATCTCGGCGACTTACACTGCGGGCTATGACTATGAATAATTAGGTATCAGGTATTAGAATAATTGTAGGGGACGCCGCCCTCGGCGCCCCGCATTAAAAAAGGAGAATTATTATGAGCAATTTTAAAAATACAGAAACAGCACTTATCCACGGAGGCATTTCCATTGACGAGCACACAGGCGCCGTAAATATCCCGATATACCAGACCTCCACCTACAAGCAGGACGGTCTCGGAAAAATGCGCGGTTATGAGTATTCCCGCACAGGCAACCCCACCCGTGAGGCTCTCGAGGCTCTCATCAGGGACCTCGAAGGCGGCTACGCAGGTTTCGCTTTCGGTTCTGGAATGGCTGCACTGACCGCAGTACTGAGCCTTCTCCACAGCGGTGACCGCGTGCTCATTTCGAGCAACGTTTACGGCGGCACGTTCCGTCTGCTGAGCAAGGTCTTCAACCACTTCGACTTCACCTACACTATCGCAGATACTGCTGACCTCGACGTCTACGAGAGCCAGATCACTGACGATGTGAAGGCTGTCATCATCGAGAGCCCCGCGAACCCGCTCATGACCGTCACCGACATTGCGGCAGTAGCGGAGGTCTCCCACAGACACGGTCTGCTCGTCATCGTCGACAACACCTTCATGACGCCCTACCTCCAGAAGCCCATCGCACTCGGCGCGGACATCGTAGTTCACAGCGCGACTAAGTACCTCGGCGGTCACAGCGACGTAGTTTCGGGTCTCGCAGTTGTCAGCACACCCGAGCTCGCGGAGAAGATAGCGTTTATACAGAACTCAACAGGCGGAGTGCTCGGACCGTTCGATTCGTTCCTCCTAATCAGAGGTATCAAGACCCTCGCAGTGCGCATGGACAGACACGTTGAAAATGCTGAAAAAGCGGCTCTCTTCCTTGAGGAGCACAAGGCGGTGAAGAATGTCTACTACCCGGGACTTCCGACGTCTCAGGGCTATGAGGTAAATAAAAAGCAGGCTAAGAACGGCGGCGCGATGATTTCCTTCGAGCTGCATGAGAACTACGATATACGCACGTTTTTCGAGAGTCTGGAGCTTGTCTCCCTCGCGGAGAGCCTCGGCGGAGTGGAGTCGCTCGTATGCCACCCCGCGACCATGACCCACGCCTCTATCCCGGCTGATATACGCAAAAAGGTCGGCATTACGGACGGACTTATCCGCCTGTCGGTCGGCATCGAGAACATCGACGACATTCTTTCTGACATCGCACAGGCGATAGAAAAAGCGGAGGTAAAGTGATGAATTACTATGATTCTATGCAGGCGCTCATCGGCAATACACCGCTGGTGAGGCTCGGAAATATAGTCAAGGCGGAGGGCGTGAACGTCTTCGCGAAGCTCGAGCTCTGGAACCCCTCGGGCAGCGTCAAGGACCGCACGGGTCTGTACATGATAAACGACGCCGAGCGCCGCGGACTGTTGAAGCCGGGCGGGACGATCGTTGAAGCGACCGCCGGCAATACCGGTTTGGGAATAGCTTTCTCGGCACTGAACAGAGGGTACAGAATCATATTCGTAGTACCGACGAAATTCTCCGCGGAGAAGCAGTCACTGCTGCGTGCGCTCGGTGCGGAGGTAGTTAACACTCCCCGCGAGCTCGGAATGCTCGGTGCAGTCGCAAAGGCTGAGGAGATAAAGGCGCAGATACCCGGCTCTATTTCGCTGGAGCAGTTCAAAAATCAGAGCAATCCCCTCGCCCACTACGAAACGACCGGACGTGAGATATACGAAGCTCTCGACGGTCACATCGACTACGTTGTAGCTGGCGCCGGAAGCGGCGGAACCTACACCGGTATCCTCCGCTACATCAAGGAGAGAAACCCGCAGACCAAGGGAATTCTCGCGGACCCCGTCGGCTCGACTATGGGCGGCGGTGAGCACGCTGACTACAACATCGAGGGTATCGGAAACGACTTCATCGCGGAGACCATGGATATGTCCCTCGTTGACGGAGTTATAAAGATGAACGACGACGAGGCGTTCAGTACAGCGCATCTGCTCGCGAAGACCGAGGGCATAATCGCAGGCTCATCCTCGGGAGCAGCTATGGCAGCGGTCCTGAAGCTCGTTGAGAGCGGCGCGAAGGGCAATATCGTGACGGTATTCCCCGACCGCGGCGACAGGTATTTCAGTACAGGATTATACGATTGAGCGGGGATCCCCCGCGGGCAGTTCGCGCAGACGATTGCAAGCTCGCTTACAAGTACGGGACGCAAGTCTTTCTCCGTAAGCCTTACCAACTAATAACAGTCCGCTCAACTACAAATAATGGAGGTAAACAATGACTTTACAGCAGCTTAAATACATACTCGCGATATCAGCTACAGGCTCTATGAACAAAGCAGCGGAGCAGCTCTATGTTTCGCAGCCCTCCCTCACCTCCTCGGTGCAGGAGCTCGAAAAGGAGATCGGCATAAAGATATTCAACCGCAGCGGACGCGGCGTAACGCTCACCAACGACGGCGCTGAGTTCGTGCAGTACGCCCGTCAGGTCGTGGGACAGTTCGAGGTGCTCTCCGAGAAATACAGCGGCAAGGGAAACGTGAAGAAGAAGTTCGGCGTATCGACCCAGCATTACTCATTCGCGGTAAAGGCGTTCGTGGAAATGGTCAAGGAATTCGACACGGCGAAGTACGAATTCGCGGTCCGCGAGACCAAGACCTCGGAGGTCATCAGCGACGTCGCGACCATGAGGAGCGAGATAGGTATCATCTACCTCAACGACTTCAACCGCAAGTCGATAACAAAGCTGCTGCACTCCAACGGACTTGAATTCCACCCGCTGACCAAGTGCAGTCCCTACGTCTACCTCTGGAAGGGTCACCCGCTGGCAAACGAGAAAAAGATAACCTTTGAGCAGCTCTCGGACTACCCGTGCCTGTCGTTCGAGCAGGGCGACAACAGCACATTCTACCTCGCGGAAGAGCTGCTGAGCACCGCGGACTACCAGCGCACTATCAAGGCGAACGACCGAGCTACAATGCTCAACCTGATGATAGGTCTGAACGGCTACACGCTGTGCTCGGGCATAATCTGCGAGGAGCTCAACGGCTCGGACTACATCGCAGTCCCATTTGAGGACGAGTCCGACGAGGTAATGGAAATAGGCTATATCACGCTGAAGAATGTCCTCCTCAGCAAAATGGCAGAGACCTATATCCGCGAGATAAAGCTCTACCTGAATATAGACTGAACCTATAGCTGAGGATAGTACTTTCGTATTGGACTTATACCTACAACGGGTATATAATTGACCTATACACGAACTACAGGAGGATCACTATGCAAGAGATAATCTGGCTCGGGCGCGGCGGACAGGGTGCATTCACTGCCGCAAAGCTGCTCGGAGCGGCATATACGATAAACGACGCGAACAAGTACGCGCTTGCCTTTCCGTCATTCGGACCAGAGCGCCGAGGAGCTCCCGTGAGAGCATTCACAAAGCTCGACACCAAGCCAGTTGTGGACAGGAGCCAGACCGAAAAAGCTGACTACATCGTCATTCTCGACGATACGCTTTACAGTCCCCAGCTTCATGGTCTTCTGAAGTCCACAGGGACTATTATCGTGAACTCCAAAAATAAGATCGACGGAGCACTCACCTTCGACGCCGACGGTATTTCGGCTGAGTTTAAGCTGCCTACTGCAAACACTGTGATGTTCGGGCTCCTTGTGGGACTTTCGGGCGTGGTTACGTCAGATGAAGCGGTTGAAGCTATCAAAAACTATATGCCCGCGAAAATACAGGAGCGCAATATCAGCGCACTGTTGAAGGCTATGCAGGAGGTGGCAGAATGAGACCCTACATAAGAGAAAAAAAGGACTTCGGCTTTGCTGATATCCCCGAAAACACATCGTTTGAGGCGGGTTACCTCACCACTGTCAACAGCGGTTGGAGGAGTATCCGCCCTGTTATTGATACCTCAAAGTGCGTCGGCTGCGAGCAGTGTTACCTGTACTGTCCCGACGGCGTAATCTCGATAAATGACGGCAAGGCTGTCATCGACTACGACTTCTGCAAGGGCTGCGGTATATGCGCGAAAATATGCAGGATCAAGGCTATAGAAATGGAGGCGGAGCGCAAATGAGCAGAAAATTCTTATCTGGCAACGAGGCATTTGCCGAGGGCTTACGTCTTGCGCGTCCGGAGGTAATCTCCGCTTACCCGATAACCCCGCAGACTATCGTCGTTGAGCGGCTTTCGGAAATGGTCGAAGACGGCAGTCTCAAGGCAGAGTACGTCCACGTCGAGTCCGAGCACTCCGCACTGTCGTGTGCGATCGGTGCGAGCGCAGCTGGCGCAAGAGCCTTCACAGCAACCTCCTCACAGGGGCTCCTCTATATGGCTGAATGTCTCTACTATGCGGCAGGCGGACGCTTCCCCATAGTCATGATGAACGCTGACCGCTCCACTGCTCTCCCGTGGAACATCTACGGCGACCAGCGCGACAGCCTTTCGCAGCTCGACAGCGGCTGGATACAGGCTTACGCGGAGAACGCACAGGAGGCTCTCGACTTCGCGCTGATGAGCTATAAGATCGCCGAGGACAAGCGTGTGCAGACGCCCTATATGGCGAATCTCGACGGCTTCGTCCTCACGCATACATATGAGACAGTCGATATCCCGACACGCGAGCAGGCAGACAAATTCCTGCCGCCCTACGAGACCGACAACCGCATTGACTTCGAGAACCCTAAGAACATGGCTTTCTCGGCGGGTCCCGACACCAACTACATCTTCAAGTACAAAGAGCACAATGGACTGCTCGCTGCGGCTGAGGTCGTGAACGAGGTCGAGGCTGATTTCGCAAAGATATTCGGCAGACAGTACACCGGTCTGACCGAGAACTACCTCACCGACGACGCCGACTACATTATCGTGACGCTCGGAAGCATCGCGGGACTCTGCCGCGAGACAGCTGATAAGCTGCGCAGTCAGGGCGTTAAGGCGGGAGTTGTCCGCATACGCTATGTGCGCCCGTTCCCGAACAGAGAGATCGCCGATGTCCTTCGGAATGCCAAGGCTTACGCCGTCCTCGAAAAGGACATCAGCTTCGGCAACGAGGGTACGGTCTTCACGAACGTAAACTCCGCGCTGAAAAAGGCTGGAGTGGACGTTCCCGGCTACAACTTCATCGGCGGGCTCGGCGGACGCAATATCTCCCCCGCTGACATCGAAAACATCTACAACGACATCGCAAACGGCACGGAGAGTATCAATTTCATCGGCATAGGAGGCGAGGACAATGGCGAATAAGGTCGCGGACAGCATTTCGCGCGAGGAATACTTCTACGGACACAAGGCGTGTGCGGGCTGCGGCGGAAGCCTTGCAGTAAGGGCAGCGCTGAAGGTCCTCGGACAGAACGCAGTATCTGTGCTTCCGGCAGGCTGTATGTCAGCTGTCGGATTCAATTTCCCGCAGCTTTGCTTCTCGAACAATTCCATAATCTCCACCTTTGCGGGCACTGCTTCCATGCTCACAGGCGTTGAAGCGGGACTCCGCGCAAAGGGTTACAAGGACTTCACAGCAGTCGGCTTCGCCGGCGACGGCGGCACCGCAGACATCGGCATACAGGCGCTTTCCGGCGCTATCGACCGCAATGACAACATAATCTACATCTGCTACGACAACGAAGCCTACATGAACACGGGTATACAGAAGTCCGGTCTGACGCCCTTCGGCGCCAAGACCACGACCACGCCAGCGGGCGCGAATATCCACGGAAATATCCGACCGAAGAAGAATATGTTCGAGATTGCCGCCGCACATGATATCCCCTATGCGGCGACGGCGAGCGTCGGCTACATCTACGATTTCATCCAGAAGGTGCAGAAAGCTTCGCAGATCAAGGGCACGAAGTACATACACGTCATCGCGCCGTGTCCGACCGGCTGGGGTATCGCTCCCGACGCCACTGTGGACATCGCCAAGGAGGTCGTGGACTGCGGACTGTGGTACCTTGCCGAGTACGAGAACGGCACATTCAAGCTCAACCATAAGCCCAAGGAGTTCACGGACGTATCTGCTTACCTGAAAAAGCAGGGACGCTTCAAGCACCTCACAGATGACGATATACAGGTCATCACAGCCTCCCGCGACAAGAAATGGGACTTTATCGGAAAGAATTTTGAGCTATAAGGATCGCCTATAGCTCACCATAAAACTATGGTATTGGACAAATGCAGAAATGTGATGTATAATAAAATCATACCAAACAGATATAACTACTAAGTAATGGAGGAAATAACAATGAGCAGAGATATCAACAGCAAATTCTGGAATGAGGAGCTTGAAACGCTCCCCCGCGAGGAACTCGAGAAGAGACAGCTTGAAGACCTGAAGGAGATCGTGAAGTTCGCATACGACAACGCTCCCTACTACAAGCGTTCGTTCGACGAGGCAGGCGTTAAGCCCGAGGATATCAAGACACTCAAGGATATCCAGAAGTTCCCGTTCATCAACAAGAAGACACAGCGCGACACCCAGGGCGTTGGCTCGTTCCTCGGTGAGCTCGCAGCAGTTCCGGAGGAGGACGTTGTATTCATTTCCACATCGTCCGGATCGACCGGAGTTCCTACTATGAGCCCGTTCACGAAGAAGGACTTCGACGAATTCCAGGACACTGAGAGCCGCTGGTTCTGGCAGATAGGAATGAGACCCAACGACCGCTACGTTCACGCGCTCAACTTCTCTCTCTATGTCGGCGGACCTGACGTAATAGGCGCACAGAATCTCGGTGCATTATGTATCTGGGGCGGTACTCTCCCGAGCGAAAGACTCCTCTTCATACTCAAGACATACCAGCCCACAGTCATCTGGACTTCCCCGTCCTATGCATGGCAGCTCGGTGAGAAGGCTCTCAAGGCTGGCTATGACCCGAAGAAGGACTTCAACATCAAGAAGATCATCGTTGCCGGTGTGCTCGGCGGCTCCATCGACGCTACCCGCAAGGCTATCGAGGACATCTGGGGCGCAGAGGTATTCGACTTCTACGGTCTGTCTGACATCTTCGGCGCCTGCGCAGCACAGTGCGAATACCACGACGGTCTGCACATCGCTGAGAACCACATTCTCGTTGAGACAGTAGATATCCACACAGGCGAGGTCCTCGAGCCCGGTCAGACAGGCGAGCTCGTATTCACCACGCTCCGCAAGCATGCTCGTCCGCTCATCAGATTCAAGACCGGCGACATCGGACGCATCGACATCACCCCCTGCAAGTGCGGACGTACACACGGCAGAATTAATATTCTCGGCAGAAAGGACGATATGTTCATCGTTTCCGCTGTTAACGTATTCCCGAGCGACATTGAGGCTGTTATCCGTGAGCAGAGCGACCTTACAGGTGAGTACCTCATCCGTATCTTCGAGAAGGACTTCACAAGCAAGTACGCAGTTGAGGTCGAGAAGGCAGCAGGCGTTGCAAAGGATGACGACACAGTAGCAGCTGAGGTAAGTGCAGCTCTGAAGGCCCGTATCGGCGTTAAGCCGGCAAGAGTAGTCGTTCACCCGGACGGCGGTCTGGATACACGTTCTGAGCACAAGTCCAGACGTGTTATCGACGAAAGAAATATTGACTACAACATCTAAGAGTGGTAAAATAAGACGTAGGGGCGAGTTCCGCTCGCCCGTGCCTTACGAGATAATAAGCATTAAATGAACCGTAGGGGACGGCGTCCTCGACGTCCCATGATAATTTATGTGGGCTGTCGGGGACGCCAGCCCCTACATTTTTCTGATTCAGGAGGAACGATCATGCCAGAACTTTCAAACCGCACAGCGACCTTTACCGATTCCGTTATAAGGCGTATGACGCGGATCTCCAATAAATACGGCGCAGTGAATCTCTCACAGGGCTTCCCCGACTTCGAGCCCCCGAGGGAGATACTCGACCGCCTCGCAGAGGTCACCCGCGAGGACTTCCACCAGTACTCGATAACATGGGGCGCACAGAACTTCCGTGAGGCGCTCGCGGAGAAGCAGTCCCGCCTCATGGGAAGAAACATCGACCCCAACGGTGAGATAGTCGTCACCTGCGGAAGCACTGAAGCTATGATGGCGGCGATGATGTCCGTCACCAACCCCGGGGACAAGGTCATCGTGTTCTCTCCGTTCTATGAGAACTACGGCGCGGATACGATACTCTCCGGCGCTGAGCCTATCTATGTCCCGCTGATACCCCCGGAATTCAGCTTCGACGCTGATGTCCTCGAAGCCGCATTCAGGCAGCACCCCAAGGCGCTGATACTCTGCAATCCCTCCAATCCGTGCGGAAAGGTATTCACCCGCGAGGAGCTGCTGGTGATCGCCGACCTTGCGAAAAAGTACGACACTTTCGTCATCACCGACGAGGTCTACGAGCACATCGTCTACGCTCCCCACAAGCACGTCTATTTCGCGTCGCTGCCTGATATGTGGGAGCGCACTATCTCATGCTCGTCGCTGTCCAAGACCTACTCCATAACCGGCTGGAGACTGGGCTACGTCATCGCGCCGCCGCACATCATCGACACCGTGAAGAAGGTACACGACTTTCTCACAGTTGGCGCGGCTGCACCCTTGCAGGAGGCAGCGGTCACGGGTCTGCGCTTCGGCGACGACTATTACAAGTGGCTCCAGGACAAGTACACCGAGAAGCGCGACCTCTTCCTGAACGGTCTCGACCGTATCGGCTTGCAGCACACTGTCCCGCAGGGCGCGTACTACATACTGCTCGACATCTCGGAGTTCGGCTACCAGAGCGACCTCGTGTTCTGCGAAAAGCTGGCTGAGTACGTCGGCGTGGGAGCAGTCCCCGGCTCGAGCTTCTTCAAGGAGCCTGAGAACAGATACATTCGCTTCCACTACGCAAAAAAGAACGAAACGCTCGAGAACGCACTTGAGCGCCTGAACGATATCCGCAGGAAAATGCCGAAGGAGTGATATTATGAAGACTATAGCGAGCTTCACCGTAGACCATGACAAGCTCGAGAAGGGAATGTATATCTCCCGTATCGACGGCGACGCCGTGACCTACGACATACGCATGAAAAAGCCCAACGGCGGGGACTACCTCACCAACGGCGCACTCCACACCTTCGAGCACCTGTTCGCCACCTACGCGCGCAACAGCGAGTTCTCCGACAGCGTGATCTACGTCGGACCAATGGGCTGCCTGACCGGATTCTACCTCATACTCCGCGACAATGTGCCGCACGAACAGGCGATACGTCTCGTGCAGGAGAGCTTCAGGTTCGTAGCTGATTTCAGCGGAAAGATACCCGGCTCCGAGCGAAAGGAGTGCGGGAACTACCTCCTCCACGACCTACCTGGAGCAAAGGCTGTCGCAAGGGATATGCTCACAGTTCTGGACGGCTACACGACAGAAAAACTGAATTACTGAGTGCAGGGCTGTGCGATCGCACAGCCTTTTTCAGAAATATGCTTGACATTTCTGTAACAGCGTGGTATAATATACTATATCAATAGGTTTTATCTATATACCGTATATGGAGGAATACAATGGAAAAAAGATTCATATATGCCGATAACGCCGCAACTACAGCAGTGTCGGAGGAAGTCCTCGAGGCTATGCTGCCGTACTTCCGCACTGGCTACGGCAACGCTTCGAGCATCTACAAGCTCGGCAGGGACGCCCAGAAGGCTGTCGAGACCTCCCGTGAAAAGGTCGCGAAGGCGCTCGGTGCTGACCCTCGCGAGATATACTTCACGAGCTGCGGCTCGGAGTCCGATAACTGGGCGATAAAGGGCACTGCGGAGCTCATGGCTAAAAAGGGCAAAAAGCACATCGTGACGTCAGTGTTCGAGCACCACGCTGTGCTCCACACCACTGAATATCTCGAAAAGCATGGCTTTGAGGTGACTTACGTCCCCGTCAGCGACAAGGGTCTCATCGACCCGCAGGACGTGAAGAACGCTATCCGAGAGGACACAGCACTCGTCACGATAATGTACGCGAACAACGAGATCGGCACGATACAGCCCATCGAGGAGATCGCGGCGATATGCCACGAAAAGGGCGTACTGTTCCACACGGACGCCGTTCAGGCCGTGGGACACGTTGATATCGACGTCCACAGGCAGGGCATTGATATGCTCTCGCTCTCGGGTCACAAGATCCACGCGCAGAAGGGTATCGGGGCGCTGTATGTCCGCAAGGGACTTATCCTCCCGAACCTTATCCACGGCGGCGGTCAGGAGCGCGGCAAGCGTGCCGGTACGGAAAACGTCCCCGCTATCGTCGGGCTCGGCGTGGCGATTGAGTCCGCGACAAAGAACATCGCTGAGAAGGCGGCGGTCATCACTCCCCGCAGGAACAGGCTCATCGACGGCATACTCAAGCTCCCCTACACACGCCTCAACGGCGACAGGGACAAGCGTCTGCCTGGCAACCTCAACATCTCTATAGAGGGCATTGAGGGCGAATCCCTGCTGCTCATGCTCGACATGAACGGCATTTGCGCTTCGTCCGGCTCGGCTTGTACATCGGGCTCGCTCGACCCGTCCCATGTCCTGCTCTCGCTCGGACTTGAGCACGCAGTCGCGCACGGCTCGATGAGGCTCTCGATAGAAGAGGACGTTACTGACGAGGACGTGGACTATATCCTCGAGGTCGTACCGAAGGTCGTGGAGCGTCTGAGGGCGATGTCCCCGGTGTGGGAAAAGATGATGAAGGGTCAGAAATACGAATAATACAGGAGGATAAATATGCAGTACAGTGAAAAAGTGCTCGACCATTTCTCGAATCCCAGAAATGTCGGCGAGATAGAGGACGCTGACGGAGTCGGCGAGATCGGCAATGCCAAGTGCGGAGACATCATGAAGATGTACCTCAAAATAGACGGAAGTATCATCACAGACGCGAAGTTCAAGACCTTCGGCTGCGGCGCGGCTGTTGCAACGTCGTCCATGGCTACTGAGCTCATCAAGGGCAAGAGCATAGACGACGCCCTCAAGCTCACGAATCAGGCAGTTGTCGAGGCTCTCGACGGTCTCCCGCCGGTTAAGATACACTGCTCCGTGCTCGCGGAACAGGCAGTGCGCTGCGCTCTTTCGGACTACTACACCCGTCAGGGCATCGACCCCGTACCGATCGTCGGCGAGATAAAGGAGCCTGAGGAGTAAGAGCATGCACAGGTCTGAGGCGCTCCCTCAGCTTTGTGCAGGATTACCTTTTGAAAACTCCCGCAGGATGTGGCAGAATAAAAATATAACGAGCAGCAATAACCGCGTAGATCCGGTCATTGCTGCTCGTTCATTTTCGGGGTGATATTATGTCTGATGTCAGTGATCATTTTGAGTAGCATCTTACCAGACCGCACAGTTCAGCTTATTTCTGCGAGCTTCTGTCTCATCAGGCAGAGGTCGAGCACAGTGAGTTGACCGTCGCCGTCGAGGTCAGCTGCCGACCAGTTTTTCAGCTCGGTTCCGGGCTCTGCAAGGAGCCATTTCTGAATGAGCACGACGTCCGCAACGTTGAATGCTCCGTCACCGTTTACATCGCACGCCGCAGGTTCAGCCTTAACCACAGCTGCCGTGTAATTCACACAGTACGCACTCTGTCCGTTCGAGCCAAGGGTAACGCTCTCCCCTGCGCTCACGGACTTTTTGTATACATAGTACTCAACGCTCTGGTCGTTCGCAGCAGTTTCCGTGAGTTTCTCGAAGCCGCTCATCCACGCTGGGAAGTTCTCCACGCGCGTATCGAGGAGAATGTACAGCGTGACGTCCTCAGACGCGGTGAACTTCGCGAGGTCGCCGCTGACCTTTTTGCCGTCGCATGGAGTGATGACAGCCTCAGCACCGAAGAGCTCCTGCGGGAGGGCGATGTAGACCATGTCGCGGTCAGTGTAGACGAGGTCGCCCGCCTGTAAGTCGGGGTCTGTCTTCCAGAGCGACGGATAAGCGTTGTTGTCGGGAATGACCGTGAAACACGAACCCTGCACGGTCTGCAGGACCGGCTCAGGATGCGTGAGGTCGTAATAATAGGGCACCCAGCCGTTGAGGTAGGTGTCAACGTCGAGACCGTCGCCCGAATATCTGACTGTCCCCGCGACGCGCCCTGAGGTATTTACAGGGCTGCCGTTCACGGTGGTGTTGAATTCCTTGTAGTTGGCGTTCGCGGGGTCGTTTCCGCTCATTGACGTCCAGCCCGCAGACGTGATAATGTTCTCGTACTGGAGCTTGGTGTTCGCGAATGCGACGTCAGCCGCAGGTCCCCACGGTCTGCCGAAGTATCCCGAGCCAACCTGCATACCGCTCGTTCCTGTGACGGAGCAGCCGTAGAACAGGTACTTTCCGCTGTCCTTTGCAGCGGTTATGTAACCGCCCACGGACTTATCAGAGTAACCCCTGAACTTCAGCTCGCACTCCTGGAAGATCATTGTTCCGCCGCCGAAGATGTAGTCAGTGTTACCCTCGATGACGCACTCGCGGAAGTAGCTCGCAGTGCCGCCGGTGAACAGCGTGTCCTGACTGCCGAGGAAAGTACACTTGTAGAACTCGCTGTTGTCGCCCTCGACTGCTATCGCAGCGGCACGCTCGGTCGCGGTCTTGCTGGTGACGTCCGCGCCATTCACCCTCTGGAAGGTTATCGACTGGCTGCCCGAGACCTCAACGCCGTCCGCTATCTCCTCGTCGGTGACGTAGCGGTTGAAGGAGTTCTCGAAGGTGATGTATTCAGCACGAAAATAGTCCGCACCGCTTTTTAGTGCGACCGAGCTTCCCCAGCGTGTCGCCTCGCCTTTCGCGGACTTGCTCTGAGCGTTCGCGGCGTCGTAGTAGCCGTTGCTGCCCATGCTGTAGTACTTGTAGCCGATGCCGTAGTACCACGTTATCTTGACTTCCTTGGTCGGGTCGTCGTTGATGAAGCTGATGTACGGTGTGTTCACATAAACCTGCTCGCGGTAGACGCCGGGAGCGATATGGATATTCACGCGGGAATCCTCAGATGTGGGATTCAGCGCAGCAGCAGCGTTCACAGCCTCCTGAATAGTATTATAGTTGTTCTGCTTGTCGCTGTAGCCGACGTAGATATGCGTCCCCTTGGACTCAGCGGGCTCAGCGATCGTCCCGAGCTTGATATTGTTCGCACACCATGTACCGTACCACGAATAGCCCGTGCGGCGCTCGAGACTTATCTGCGAGATGTCAGTGTAAGCCTGACCGTCTCGGTCTGAGAAGAGCGGCTTGCTGTTCTGGAGGTCGTAGAAGCGCGCCCATATCGTTGAGCCGGCGGACTGCGTCACGACCTTATCTGTTTGGTCGGAGTTCCAGTCGAACTTTATCCCCTCGAGCTTCACCGCATCGAACCACGTGACGGCGGCATTTATGCTGCGTATCACGCGAATATCGGGGTCAGGCAGAGAGCGCAGGAAATCAACGATCCCCACGCTCTCGGCGGTGCATATCGAGGGAAGCTCATATGCACGCGCAGCGGCTGGTGCAAGGGTGTACTCGTCGTGCTGCTGACCCCATGCGGTCAGTGTACCGTTGACGGTTATCTGGCAGTTGAGTATGCACTCCACGCCCTTATCCACCGCGTTCTTCGCGGACTGTCTGCGGGTGCTGTCCACGAAATCGAAGCCCTCGGTACCGTTGTAGACGTCCTGCAAAACGCGCAGCACCGCGACCATAGCTGTGTCGTTGAAGGTGATGTGAGCATGGTAGGTACCGGGGTCGTTGAAGACCTGCGGCCAGCCGCCGTTGCTGTACTGACCGTTCAGCAGGAGATCTATGCCCTTCAGACAGGAGGTCTTGTACTTCTCCGTGCCGGTGGCTGAATAGATCTTCGCGAGGAAGCGTATCTGCCCCCAGGTCGCGTTGTTGTCGATAGTGGACTTGTTCCACGAACCGGTGGTCTCGGTCTTCATGTCCTTGCGCCAGCCGCCGTCGGAGAGCTGATACTGTACGATCTCGTCGGCTATGCCTATCGCCTCGGAGCTGCTCCACCACGAGGTGTCCTTTTTGCTGTAGTTGCTCCACGAGAAGTCGTTGTCGCCGGCATAGACGTCCACACCGGCCATCAGCTGCGGAAAGACCGGAGCTGCGCTGCCGAAGAGCATTCCCGCCGCGAGGAGCGCACCTGCGGCTCTTCTGGTAAACTGCTTCATTATATATCCCCCTTGTATATTTAGTCGAACAACATATCATGTAATGATTATAGCAGAATGCTTCCCCGAAAGTCAATAGAATCTGTATATTTTTCACGATTTCAGCAAAAATCGCCCCGCTATCCACACGTTCAGTGGAGGAAATCAAGATGAAGAGCAGCATGTCACTCCGCTGCGGAGTTTTCCGGACAAAAAACAAAAAGGCACGTTAATGCCTTTTTGATGATACCTATTATCGGACTATCTTAGTCAAACAGCTTCCGGAAGCGCTTCATGGCTTCAATGGTGTTCTCCTTATTGTTGAAGGCAGTCAGTCTGAACCAGTTATCGCCATTCTTTCCGAAGCCAGCCCCGGGAGTACCGACTACCCCAGCCTTTTCGAGCATATGGTCGAAGAATGTCCAGCTGTCCATGCCGAACGGGCATTCGAACCAGATGTACGGCGAATTGATGCCGCCTGTGTAGCGCACGCCGAGGTCGTTCATAGTGTCGGCGATGATACGCGCATTCTCGAGGTATACCGCAGTCATAGCCTTTGACTCACGCTGTCCCTCCGGGCTGAATACAGCCTCCGCAGCTCTCTGTACGACATAGGGCACACCATTGAACTTCGTGGTCTGACGTCTGTTCCACATCTTGTTAAGGCTCATCTCGCGTCCGTCAGGAGACACTGACTTTATAGCCTTGGGGACTATAGTGTATCCGCAGCGGGTACCCGTGAAGCCGGCTGTTTTCGACAGCGAGCAGAACTCCACTGCACACTTCTTCGCGCCCTCTATGCTGTAGATCGTCCGCGGGAGCTCCTTGTCAGAGATGAAGCTCTCATACGCCGAATCAAAGAGTATCACTGCGTCGTTCGCGAGGGCGTAATCCACCCACTCCTCAAGCTGCTGCCTGTTGTAGCACGCGCCCGTGGGATTGTTCGGGGAGCAGAGGTAGATGATGTCCGCGTGGACGCTCCTGTCAGGCATGGGGAGGAAATCATTCTCCGCTGAGCCGTCCATGTAAACGATATTCCGCCCGTTCATCGTGTTCGTATCGACATAGACCGGATAAACCGGGTCGGGAATGAGGACTGTGTTGTCCGCAGAAAAGAGGTCGGTGATGTTTCCGGTGTCGGACTTTGCACCGTCGGAGACAAAGATCTCGTCCGCGTCGATGTCAGCGCCGATCTCCTTGTAATGGCGGGCGATAGCCTCTCTGAGAAAGTCGTAGCCCTGCTCGGGACCGTATCCGCGGAAGGTCTCAGCCTTGCCCATTTCGTCAGCGGCACGGTGCATAGCCTGCACTACAGACTCGCCGAGCGGCAGCGTAACATCGCCGATACCAAGCCTTATAACGTCCCTGTCAGGGTTCTTCTCCTTGAATGTGCTCACTCTCTTCGCGACCTCGCTGAAGAGGTAGCTTTCCTTAAGGTCAAGAAATCTCTCATTAAACTTTGCCATAATACTCTCCCTCAAATGTATATTCCGCAGGACCGGTCATGTAGATATGTCCGTCCGATTTCTTCCACTCGATGACCAGCTCGCCGCCAAGAAGCTCAACTCTCACCGGCTTGCGCGGGCTGATACCGTTCAGGCAGGCAGCCGCGACTGTCGCACAGGTGCCCGTACCGCAGGCGAGCGTTTCGCCCGTGCCTCTCTCCCAGACACGCATTTTCAGGTGGTCGGGAGCAATCACCTCAGCAAATTCGATATTCGCCCTGCGCGGGAAATGCTCGTCGCACTCGAATACCCTGCCGTATTTTTCGACGTCAAATTCGCTCACATTCTCACTGATAAAGGTTACAGCGTGGGGATTTCCCATGGAGACGCAGGTGAACCTGAACTCCCTGCCATGAGCTGTGAGATCAAGATCGGTGACGGGCGAAGTTTCAGCAATTACCGGTACCTCCGCAGCCTCCGTGACCGGCGCTCCCATATCGACTGTGAGCGTGCGCGCGATGTCGTTGTCATCGGTGTGGACCTCTATTATCTTTATGCCCGCGAGCGTATCGACCGTGATGATGCGCTTGTGGACTATCCCCTTGTCGTAGACGTATTTCGCCACGCAGCGAATGGCATTTCCGCACATCTCCGACTCGCTTCCGTCGGGATTGAACATACGCATACGGCAGTCCGCCCTGTCGCTGGGAAGTATCAGCACGAGCCCGTCCGAGCCTATGCCGAAGTGACGGTCGCTGACCTGCGTCGCGAGCTGCTGCGGGGAACTCACGCTCTCCTCGAAGCAGTTGACGTAGACGTAATCGTTGCCGCAGCCGTGCATTTTTGTGAATCTCATTTTTATCACACTCCGAAGATAAGATTTCGTAAGCCGTGCAGGGACACCAGTCCCCGCCATTCATGCATTCTCAAGCGAAGCCCTAATGAAGTCCGCGAAGAGCTTCTGCGGCTTGTTCGGACGTGACTTGAATTCGGGGTGGAACTGCACTCCCACGAACCATGGGTGGTCGGCGAGCTCCACTATCTCAACGAGCTTCTCATCGGGCGACATTCCCGCAATTTTAAGCCCGTTCGAGGTGAGCACCTTACGGAATGCGTTGTTGAATTCATAGCGGTGGCGGTGGCGCTCGTAGATGAGCTCATCGCCGTATATCCCGCGGCACCGTGACCCCTCCGTCAGCTTGCATGGATACAGTCCGAGGCGCATCGTGCCGCCCTTTTCGGAGATGTTCCGCTGCTCCTCCATGATGTCGATGACAGGATAGGGCGTGTCGCCGAACTCAGCGGAATTCGCTCCCTTCAGGTCGCAGACGTTCCGTGCGAATTCGATGACGGACATCTGCATACCGAGGCAAATGCCAAAGAACGGGACCTTGTTCTCGCGGGCGTAGCGGATAGTCTCTATCATGCCCTCAACTCCGCGGTGACCGAAGCCTCCGGGAACGATGATACCGTTGCAGTCCCTGAATGTCTCAGCGGCGTTCTCCGCGGTGACTTCCTCGGAGTCTATCCACCTTATCTCAACTGCCGCGTCGTTGATTATTCCTCCGTGGCGCAGCGCCTCCGCGACCGAGAGATAAGCATCGTGGAGCTCAACGTACTTACCCACAAGTCCTATGGTGACATTCTTGTCTGCATTCTTTGCGCGGTCTACCATTTCCGTCCATTCAGTCATATCAGGAGCATTGTCTGTCAGTCCGAGGTGACGGCAGACCGAATGTGCAAGGCCTTCATTCTCGAGCCAGATAGGCACCTCATAGAGCGACGGCGCAGTGAGGTTCTGGATAACGTCCTCCTTGCGGATATTGCAGAACAGCGCTATCTTCTCAGCCATGTCATCGGGTATGCGCTTCTCGGTGCGGCAGACGATGATATCCGGCTGTATACCTATCGAAAGGAGTTCCTTGGTGGAGTGCTGCGTGGGCTTGGATTTGAGCTCCTCAGAGCCCGCAATGTACGGCACGAGCGTGACGTGTATGTAGCAGACATTCTCGCGTCCCTGCTCTGTACCGACCTGCCTTATCGCTTCGAGGAAAGGAGTGGACTCGATGTCGCCGACCGTACCGCCGATCTCTGTGATGACCACATCAGCGTTCGCCTCATTTGCGGCGCTGTAGACCCTGTCCTTTATCTCATTGGTGATGTGAGGGATGACCTGCACCGTCCCGCCGAGGTAGTCGCCGCGGCGTTCCTTGGTGATGACGTTCCAGTAGATCTTTCCGGTGGTGACGTTGGAGTGAACCGACAGATTCTCGTCAACGAAGCGCTCGTAGTGACCGAGGTCAAGGTCAGTCTCAGCGCCGTCATCAGTGACGAAGACCTCGCCGTGCTGGAACGGCGACATCGTACCGGGGTCAACGTTGATGTAGGGGTCGAACTTCTGTATCGTGACCTTGTAGCCGCGCTGCTTGAGAAGTCTTCCCAGTGACGCAGCCGTGATGCCCTTTCCGAGACCTGAAACGACTCCGCCAGTTACGAAAATGAATTTAGACATTTTTCCTTATGCTCCTTGATATATATGCAATAGCAAGGGAAAGCCCGTTCGCTTTCCCTGCCTTGTCGTCATAAAAAATCAAAGGGGTGAAGAAGTCACGGGACTTCATGCCCCCCCTTGTGTATGAAATCAGCGCATGAACCAAAAAAAGAGCCACGGATACCCTATCCGCAGCTCCCTTGCTGTTTACGATACAATTATATTCCCTTTGCGCTGATTTGTCAATAGCTTTTGTGAAATTTGACGTATCTGATATTTTTCCGAAGTTGTTAGCGTAAAATAACTGTAAATATTGAACAAAACCGTCAAAATGCCGAATTTCCCTATTGACATTTCCGCTTTAACGTGGTAAGATATTCTTTAGCAACAAGGACGTTCGTACAGGCTTACTGTCTGTATGGACGTCCTTTTCTATTATGCGTATTATGCGATGCGGATCAATGGCGCTCCGTATCGGAAAGGCAAGTGAATGATATGGACAATTTCAGAACAGAGGCTCCTTACCAGCAGCAGGGACTGTACAGTCCGCGCTTCGAGCACGACAACTGCGGTATCGGAGCAGTAGTGAACATCAATGGCGAACAGTCACGGTATGTTGTGGAAAATGCTCTCACTATCGTTGAAAAGCTGGAACACCGTGCCGGCAAGGACGCCGAGGGCAAGACCGGCGACGGCGTTGGTATACTTGTGCAGATGCCTTACAGCTTCTTTATCGAGGAGACAAAGAAGCTCGGCGCTGACATCGGAGAGGAAGGCGACTTCGGCGTAGGAATGTTCTTCTTCCCGCAGAATGAGCTCAGACGCGACCGAGCAAAGAAGCTCTTTGAAAAGATAACTGACAACAACGACATGGAGTTCGTATGCTGGCGAGAAGTCCCCACCACGCCCACTGTACTCGGGCACAAGGCTTTCGACAGTATGCCCTGCATCATGCAGGCTTTCATAAAGCGTCCGGCTGACTGTGCAAAGGGTCTCCCCTTCGACCGCAGACTGTTCATCGCAAGACGCGAGTTCGAGCACTCCAACGACGACACCTATGTATGCTCGCTCTCCAGCCGCACGATCGTATATAAGGGAATGTTCCTCGTTGACGAGCTGAGAAGATTCTATACCGACCTCCAGAACGACAGCTTCAGGTCGGCTATCGCAATGGTACACTCCCGCTTCTCCACGAACACCAACCCGAGCTGGCAGAAGGCTCACCCCAACCGCTTCATCGTCCACAACGGCGAGATCAATACTATCACCGGCAATGCCGACAAAATGCTCGCCCGCGAAGAGACCATGACCTGCGATACGCTAAGCGCTGATATGCACAGGATCCTCCCCGCGATAAACGTGAACGGTTCCGACTCGGCAAGGCTCGACAACGCCCTCGAATTCATGGTGATGTCGGGAATGCCGCTCCCTCTCGCGGTTATGATAACCATTCCCGAGCCGTGGAAAAACGACAAGACAATATCCAAGGCAAAGTTCGATTTCTACCAGTACTACGCAACTATGATGGAGCCGTGGGACGGCCCCGCTTCGATACTCTTCTCCGACGGTGAGGTAATGGGAGCTGTCCTCGACAGGAACGGTCTGCGTCCGTCAAGATACTGCGTGACGAGCGACGGCTTCCTCGTGCTCTCCTCCGAGACCGGCTGTATCGACATCCCGGCTGAAAAGATCGTGAAAAAAGACCGTCTCCGTCCCGGAAAGATGCTCCTTGCCGACACAAAGCAGGGACGCATAATAGAGGACGACGAGGTGAAGTCCATGTACGCTTCGCGACAGCCCTACGGTGAATGGCTCGACGCGAATCTCGTGCGCCTCCACGACCTCCATATTCCCAACAAGGGCGTGCAGACATACTCCGACGATGAGCTTGCAAAGCTGCACAAGGCCTTTGGCTATTCCTATGAGGACATTCGCACATCTATCCTGCCGATGGCAGAAAAAGGCGCAGAGCCAATCGCTTCAATGGGAAGCGATATCCCGCTCCCGCCGCTCGACAAGCAGTCTCCTCCCCTTTTCAACTACTTCCGTCAGCTCTTCGCACAGGTAACCAACCCGCCGTTCGACGCTATCCGCGAGGAGGTCGTTACAGACACGAGCGTATACATCGGCAAGGACGGAAATATCCTCGAGGAGCGCCCCGAGAACTGCCACGTCCTCAAGATCGAGAACCCTATCCTCACTGAGACGGATATGCTCAAGATAAAGAGCCTTCGCGAGGACGGTCTGAAGAGCGCCGTTATCCCGATAACCTACTACATCGGAACATCGCTCGACAAGGCTATAGAACGCCTTTTCATCGACGCCGACAAGGCTTACCGCGACGGCGCCTCGATACTCATTCTCTCCGACCGCGGCGTTGACGAATACCACTGCCCGATACCGTCGCTGCTTGCAGTCTCTGCGCTCCAGCAGCACCTCGTTTCCACCAAGAAGCGCACGGCAGTCGCTATGATTCTCGAGTCCGCAGAGCCGAGGGAGGTACACCACTTCGCAGCACTTCTCGGCTATGGTGCTTGTGCAGTGAATCCGTACCTCGCGCACGAGACTATCCGCTCCCTCATCGAGGAAGGCTCGCTTGACAAGGACTTCTACGCCGCTGAGGACGACTACAACAGCGCTATCCTCCACGGCATAGTAAAGATAGCTTCAAAAATGGGTATTTCCACGATACAGTCCTATCAGGGCAGCAAGCTCTTCGAGGCTGTCGGCATTTCGCAGGAGCTCATCGACAGATACTTCGCGGGAACTGTCAGCCGTATCGGCGGTATCGGTCTTTCCGACATCAGCCGCCGCACGGAGTCCCTCCACACAGCAGCATTTGACCCGTTGGGACTCACCGTTAACGAAAATGTCAGAAGCGTGGGCAGCCACAAGCTTCGCAGCGGAAAGAGCGACCACCTCTACACTCCCGAGACCATACACCTCCTCCAGCAGGCAGCGTGGACGGGCAGCTATGAAACATTCAAGAAATACACCGAAGCTCTGAACCGCGAGGACAACGAGCTCACGCTCCGCAGCCTGCTCGATTTCAATTTCGACAGCGCCGCAGAGATACCGCTTGACGAGGTCGAATCAGTTGAGAGCATTTGCACTCGCTTCAAGACAGGCGCGATGTCATATGGCTCTATCTCACAGGAAGCCCATGAGTGCATGGCTGTGGCTATGAACAGCATCGGCGGAAAGTCCAACAGCGGCGAGGGCGGCGAGAGCCCCGAGCGCCTGAGGTCAGACAAATGCTCGGCTATCAAGCAGGTCGCTTCGGGACGCTTCGGCGTAACCTCAGAATATCTCGTTTCCGCACAGGAGATACAGATAAAAATGGCACAGGGCGCAAAGCCCGGCGAGGGCGGACATCTCCCCTCAGGCAAGGTCTACCCGTGGATCGCGAAGACACGTCACTCCACCGCAGGAGTGGGACTCATCTCCCCTCCCCCGCATCACGACATCTACTCTATCGAGGACCTCGCCCAGCTCATCTACGACCTCAAGAATGCGAACGACAAGGCGCGTATCTCGGTCAAGCTCGTATCTGAGGCTGGCGTGGGAACTGTCGCGGCAGGCGTTGCCAAGGCGGGAGCACAGGTAATACTCATCTCCGGATATGACGGCGGTACAGGCGCCGCTCCGAAGAGCTCGATATACAACGCGGGACTTCCGTGGGAGCTCGGACTCGCCGAGGCTCACCAGACGCTCATGCTCAACGGTCTGCGTTCAAGAGTACGCATTGAGACCGACGGCAAGCTCATGACCGGACGTGACGTACTCGTAGCGGCACTGCTCGGCGCTGAGGAATTCGGCTTCGCAACTGCACCGCTGGTAACAATGGGCTGCGTGATGATGAGGGTCTGCAACCTTGACACCTGCCCTATGGGCATAGCTACGCAGAATCCCGAACTGAGAAAGCGTTTCCGCGGCAAGCCTGAGTACATCGTGAACTTCATGCACTTCATCGCACAGGAGCTCCGTGAGTACATGGCAAAGCTCGGCGTCCGCACGGTAGATGAGCTCGTCGGACGCACAGACCTCCTCCGCATAAAGGACAGCGCGGCTGATAATAACATCGACTTCTCGAATATCCTTGCAAACAGCACCGTGAGCGGCAAAAAGCACTTCGACGCTGAAGATATTTACGATTTTGAGCTTGACAACACCATAGACCGCCGTGTTATAATAAAGAAGCTGGGAAGTGCGCTGAAAAACGGTACTCCCAAGTCTATCTCCATCGACGTTGTGAACACCGACCGCTCCGTGGGAACTCTCACGGGTGCTGAGATCACACGGACTCACGGCGAAAATACGCTCGCTGACGACACATTCACAGTAAAGTGTACCGGCAGCGGCGGACAGTCCTTTGGTGCTTTCATACCCAAGGGACTCACGCTCGAGCTCGTCGGCGACAGCAACGACTACTTCGGCAAGGGACTTTCGGGCGGCAGGCTCGTCCTCAGTCCGCCCAAGGCTTCGACCTTCAAGGCTGACGAGAACATCATCGTCGGAAACGTTGCCCTCTACGGAGCGACCTCCGGAAAGGCTTTCATCAGCGGCGTTGCAGGCGAGCGCTTCTGCGTAAGAAACTCTGGCGCGACCGCGGTCTGCGAGGGCGTCGGCGACCACGGCTGTGAGTACATGACCGGCGGACGCGCAGTTATCCTCGGACGCACAGGCAAGAACTTCGCCGCGGGTATGTCCGGCGGCATAGCATACGTCCTCGATGAGGAGCACGACCTCTACACACGTCTCAACAAGGCGCTCGTATCGCTTGAGACAGTCACTGAGGAGGAGGACATCGACGAGCTGAAAGCTATCATCACCGAGCACGCAGAGGCTACAGGCTCCGAAAAGGCAAAGCAGATACTCGCCGACTTTGAGCACTATCTGCCCTGCTTCAAGAAGGTCATCCCCCACGATTACGCGAAGATACAGAAGACATTCACAACACTCGTAAAAACAGGCGTGAGCAGCGAACAGGCTATGATAGAAGCGTTCGAGCTCGTCAGATAGGAGGCGTGAGCCATGGGAAAAGCAACAGGATTTCTAGAATTCACAAGAACAGAATCATCGGCAAAGGAGCCCCTTGAGCGCATCAAGGACTTCAACGAGTTCCATATGCCGCTCAGCGAGGAAAAGCGCCGCGAACAGGCTTCGCGCTGCATGGACTGCGGAGTGCCGTTCTGCCAGAACGGAAAAATGCTCTGCGGGATGATGTCCGGCTGTCCGCTGAACAATCTCATTCCCGAGTGGAACGACCTCCTCTACCACGGTCAGAAGGAACTGGCACTGAGCCGCCTGCTGATGACGAACAACTTCCCCGAGTTCACATCGAGAGTATGTCCCGCACTGTGCGAGAAGGCTTGTATCTGCGGAGTTTACGATTCTCCCGTAACAACAAAGGAGAACGAGAACTCCATAATCGAATTCGGCTTCGCCAGCGGTCTCATGCAGCCGCAGGTGCCCGCAGTAAGGAGTGGGAAGAAGGTCGCGGTCATCGGTTCAGGTCCTTCGGGACTTGCCGCCGCTGACACCCTCAACAGACGCGGTCACAACGTGACAGTGTTCGAGCGCTCCGACCGTGTGGGCGGACTGCTCATGTACGGTATCCCGAACATGAAGCTCGAGAAACACATCATCGATCGCCGTGTCGAGCTCATGAAGGCTGAGGGCGTCGAGTTCAGGACTTGCTCGAACGTCGGCGAGAACGTCTCCGCGAGCGAGATCCTCGGCAGTTTCGATGCAGTGGTACTTGCCTGCGGCTCGTCCAATCCGCGCGACATCAAGGCAGAAGGACGCGACGCTGAGGGCATTTATTTCGCAGTCGATTTCCTGAAAGCAACAACGAAGAGCCTGCTCGATTCCGGACTTGCGGACGGTAAGTACATCTCCGCCAAGGACAAGAACGTCATCATAATCGGCGGCGGCGACACCGGAAACGACTGCGTGGGAACTTCCGTCCGCCACGGCTGTAAATCCGTGGTACAGCTCGAAATGATGCCTAAGCTCCCCGACGAAAGAGCCGAGAACAACCCGTTCCCGCAGTGGCCGAGAGTCTGCAAGACGGACTACGGTCAGGAGGAAGCGATAGCTGTATTCGGACACGACCCCCGTTTCTACTGCACGACTGTGAAGGAGTTCATCAAGGACGACAGCGGAAAGCTCTCCGCGATAAAGACAGTGAAGCTCGAATTTGTCACAGACCCCGCAAGCGGAAGAAAAGTCCCGAAGGAGATAGCGGGCAGCGAGGAGACGCTCCCCTGTGAACTCTGCCTCATAGCAGCAGGATTCCTCGGCTGTCAGCAGTATATCGCTGACGCCTTCGGAGTTTCGCTCGATCAGCGCACTAATGTCAGAACTGCACCCGGCAGGCATTCCACAGATGTTGAAAAGGTATTCACCGCAGGCGATATGCACATCGGACAGTCGCTCGTGGTACGCGCTATACGTGAGGGCCGCGACGCAGCAGCGGAGGTAGATGAGTACCTTATGGGCTACACCAATCTATGACTACGGAGGGTAAAATGATCTATTCAGAAAATGAGATATTGCAGTATATAGACGAAAACGACGTTAAATTCGTCAAGCTGACATTCTGCGATATGAAGGGCAGACTTAAAAACATCTCTGTACTTTCATCTGAGCTCGCAGTCACATTCGAGCGCGGAGTACGCATAACGGCGAAAAAGATCGCAGGCTTCGAGGCTGCGAACGGAAAGGACCTATTCCTCTTCCCCGACGCTCAGACCATGACCGTTCTCCCGTGGAGACCCCAGCAGGGCAGGGTCATCAGAATGTTCTGCTATATCCGCTATGCCGACGGCACTCCTTTTGAAGGCGACGGCAGGTACTTCCTCAAGAGAGCCATGAAGGCGGCTGTTGCAGCGGGCTACTGCTTCCGCTTCGGGACGTCCTGCGAGTTCATGCTCTTCCGCAAGGACGAGGACGGTCTTCCCACGAAAACTCCCCATGACTACGCGGGCTACTGCGATGTCGCTCCCGATGACAAGGGCGAGAATATCCGCCGCGATGTGTGTCTCACCCTCGAGCAGATGGGGATCCACCCCATTTCCTCACGCCACGAGAGCGGCTGCGGTCAGCACGAAATAGACTTCAATGCCTCATCTGCACTGAAAGCGGCTGATACCTTCCTCAGCTTCAAATCTGCGGTAAAGTCTGTTGCAGAGACTCACGGAGTACACGCGAGCTTCATGCCTAAGCCGCTCCGCAACGACTGCGGAAACGGTATGCACATCAGCTTCAACATCTTCCCTGACAGCGATATGCTCGAGGAGACCAGACCAGACAATACCGAGCTCCTCAACAGCGCCGCAGCAGGCATAATGAAGCGTATCCGAGAGTTCACGCTCTTTACCAATTCCACAGTCAATTCCTATTCGCGGCTCGGTGAGTTCACCGCTCCCCGCGACATAATATGGTCGGACGAGGAGGGCTCACAGCTCATCCGCATGAACCCCGACAGCGACAACGTATGCGTTGAGGTGCGCGCCGCAGACTGCGTGTGCGACCCGTATTTCGTCCTCGGTCTGATGATTTATTCAGCTCTTGAGGGCATTGAGCAGAAGCTTCCCCTGCCTGCGAAAAATACAGGCTCGGAGCGTCTCCCGTCAACTCTTGAGGAGGCGGTCTCATGCACCGAGAACTCAGAGTTCGTGAGAAAGTACGTCCCCGCGAACATACTCGATGTGCTCCTGAGCTACAGCCGCGGCGAGTGGCGCGAGTACACCTCCGCGTACGACAAGGGCGCATACGAGGATAAACAGTATTTTTACAGTCTCTGACGGAGGTAAGATTTGGAAAAGGTTCTTGTAGTTTCAAGTAATAAAAACGCCTCTGAAGCTCTTGTGAATTTCCTCCGTGATTCGTTCAGATGTACCCCGAAGCTCGTTGAGTCAGCCTATCAGGCGAAGACCTGCTTCGACGCCGACCCGTCGGTGGAGCTCGCCGTGATAAACTCGCCGCTCATCGACGAATCCGGCTTTGAGCTCGCGGAATACATCATCGAGAACACCACTGCCAACTGCATATTCATGATAAAGGAAGAGCAGACCGAAAAGATCGCCGGACGCGCCGATAATGCCGGCATAATCATCGTCGGGAAGCCGTTCAGCCGGACGCTGCTCTATCAGCTCGTGAAAACGCTCGACATCGCCGTAAACCGCTCGCTGAAGCTCTACGAGGAGAATCAGCGGCTCGAAGCAAAGATCGAGGAGATACAGGCGATCGACAAGGCTAAATTCATGCTCATGCAGTACAAGGGCATGACAGAGGAGGAAGCACACGCTTATCTCGAACAGTACGCCATGAACAAGCGCAAGAAAAAAAGCCTTGCGGCTCTGGCGGTGATAGATAAGCTGAGTGAGCAATACTTATAAGTGAGGCGTAAGAAATGTTTGACAGTATCCACGAGGAATGCGGAGTTTTCGGCATATATGAGAACAGGACCTCAGACGTCGCCGCATCTGTATATTTCGGTCTCTACGCGCTCCAGCACAGAGGTCAGGAGAGCTGCGGCATAACTGTCTGCGACGACGGGATATTCCGGCATAAGCGTGCAGACGGGCTCGTCTCCGAGGTCTTCAGCCGCGAGGAGCTCGATAAGCTCGGCAGCGGGAATATGGCTGTGGGACACGTCCGCTACTCCACTACCGGCGGACACGACACCAACAATATCCAGCCGCTCGTTATACGCCATATCAAGGGAAATCTGGCGCTCGTCCACAATGGCAACCTCGTCAACGCAGCTGAGCTCCGCCGCTCATTTGAGATGTCCGGGGCGATATTCCACGGCACATCAGATACGGAAGCGATAGCCTATTCGATAGTGCGTGAGCGCCTGACGAGCAATTCCACAGAGGAGGCAGTCGAGCGCGCTATGCCCTACATCAAGGGCGCGTATTCCTGCATACTCATGACCGCAACGAAGCTCATTGCCTTCCGCGACCCCGACGGCTTCCGTCCGCTGTGTATCGGAAAGACCCACGACGGCGCCTACGTCGTCGCATCGGAGTCATGTGCACTCGAGACCGTGGGAGCTGAGTATCTGCGAGATGTAGACGCCGGAGAGATAGTTGTGATAGGTCAGGACGGCTTACAGTCGATCCGCACCAACTGCACAGGCAAGCGGAACATCTGCATTTTCGAGTACATCTACTTCGCCCGTCCCGATTCGGTCATCGAAGGGATATCGGTCCACCACGCAAGGCTCTGCGCGGGAAGGCTCCTCGCAAAGCACAGCCCCGTGGACGCAGACATCGTGATAGGAGTCCCCGATTCCGGACTTGACGCCGCGCTCGGATACGCCAATGAGAGCGGTATCCCCTACGGCATCGGCTTCATAAAGAACAAATACATCGGGCGCAGCTTCATTCAGCCCGAGCAGCACCAGCGTGAAAACGCGGTAAAGATAAAGCTCAACGCGGTCCGCGAGACAGTCGCGGGCAAGCGCGTGATAATGATAGACGATTCGATAGTCCGCGGCACGACGAGCGCGAGGATAGTCAAGCTCCTGCGCGACGCGGGAGCAAAGGAGGTCCATGTGCGGATATCGTCGCCGCCCTTCCTGCATACCTGCCACTTCGGCACGGACATCGACTCGGAAGAGAACCTCATTGCGGGAAAGTGCAGTACTACCGAGGAGATCGCGCAGTATATAGGTGCGGACAGCCTTGCGTATCTGCCGATAGAGTGCCTCGGAGAGCTTGTTGAAAACAGGTTCGGCTACTGCAAAGGCTGCTTCACGGGAGCCTATCCCGTGGACATCTCAGGCGCAGGAAGAAAAAACAAATTTGATGAAAAGATCCACAAGTAAGATAGCAAGTAGGAGCGGAAACTATCCGCCCGATATAAGAGCCGCACGTCAAAGGCGACGTGCAGGCGGTGTAAAAGTCTAATTCGGAGGAATATACCATGTGTACGATAATGTCATACTGCGGAGCAGGCGGTAAGGAAAAGGTCGCTGAAGGACTCAGGGCGACCGTCTCCCGCGGACCTGACGATCAGAGGATAACGGTGGTGCCGGGCGGAGTTCTCGGATTCCAGCGACTCTCAATTATGGGACTCACTCCCGAGGGAATGCAGCCCTTTGAGCTTGGCGGCAGCTATGTCGTCTGCAACGGCGAGATATACGGATTCAGGAAGCTCCGCGACGAGCTCATCGCAAAGGGTTACAGCTTTAAGAGCGACTGCGACTGCGAGATACTGCTCCCGCTTTATAAGGAGCACGGAACGGATATGTTCGCGATGCTCGACGCTGAGTTTGCCTGCGTGATTTACGACGGTTCCACAGGAGGATTCATAGCCGCCCGCGACCCGATCGGCATACGTCCGCTCTACTACGGCAAGTCGGACGACGGCACGGTAGTTTTCGCGAGCGAGGCAAAGAACCTTGTAAAGCTCTGCAAGAAGATAATGCCCTTCCCGCCCGGACACTACTACAAGGACGGCGAGTTCCGCTGCTACTGCGACATAACCGCCGTTGACAGGGTCGTACACGACGACATTGAGACTGTGTGCAGCAATATTCACGACAAGCTCGTTGCAGGTGTAAAGAAGCGCCTCGACGCAGACGCCAAGGTCGGCTTCCTGCTTTCGGGCGGACTTGATTCGTCTCTCGTCTGCGCGATAGCCCAGCGTGAGAGCATCAAGCCTATCCGCACATTCGCTATAGGCATGAACACCGACGCTATCGACCTCAAATACGCCAAGCAGGTCGCGGACTACATCGGCAGCGACCACACCGAGGTCATCATCACCAAGGACGACGTCATCGCCGCTCTGGACAGCGTTATCCACCTCCTCGGCACCTTCGACATCACAACTATCCGCGCAAGCATGGGAATGTACCTCCTGTGCAAAGCGATACACGAGCAGACAGATATCCGCGTACTCCTCACCGGCGAGATCTCAGACGAGCTCTTCGGCTACAAGTACACAGACTTCGCACCGTCCGCAGAAGCGTTCCAGCAGGAGTCCGTCAAGCGCGTCCACGAGCTGCATATGTACGACGTTCTCCGCGCAGACCGCTGTATTTCGGTGAATTCGCTCGAAGCACGCGTTCCGTTCGGCGACCTTGACTTCGTGAAATACGTCATGGCGATAGACCCCGAGATGAAGCTCAACAAGTACAACAAGGGCAAGTATCTGCTTCGCCACGCCTTTGAGGGAGACTACCTCCCCCACGATATCCTCTACCGTGAGAAGGCTGCTTTCTCGGACGCCGTCGGACATTCCATGGTGGACTACCTCAAGGAATACGCAAACAGCTGCTACACCGACGCTGAATTCGAGGAGAAGTCGGCGAAGTACAGCCATGCAATACCGTTCACAAAGGAGTCTCTCCTGTACCGCGAGATATTCGAGAAATACTACCCCGGCAACAGCGAAATGGTGGTAGATTTCTGGATGCCCAACAAGGAGTGGGAGGGCTGCAACGTAAATGACCCATCCGCTCGCGTGCTCTCGAACTACGGCGAGAGCGGAAAATAATTCTATACGGATATGACCGGCAGTTAACTCCCAGCGGAGTAGCTGCCGTTCTCATTTATACGGCAAAAATGCACCAAAACTGTACAAAACCGCATTTTATGGGTTGACCTCACTGCGTGACAGTGGTATAATAAAACTACCTATTATTTCTTGGGCTGCGATATAGGGTGATAAATGGGAACAGCCCGATAAGGAGGAATTTATATGGAACACAAAAGCCTGGGAAGCAGGCTGCTGTCAGGCTCGCTCTCAGCGATGATCGCCGTAATGAGCCTGTCTGGCAGTATCACAGCGAACGCTGCAAAGCAGAAATTCAAACAGACTCTGCAGTCAGCAACGTTCAGCTGCAAGCCGCTGATAGCGGCAGGAGCACCGTCTTCCGCACCGAAGATAACCTGCTCCGACGCTTATAACCCGTCTTTACAGGACGACCTCATCGTCACAGATGCACACTGGGTCTCGGACACTGACCCGACATGGACTATGGGCGACGATTTCGTTGCGGGAGAAGACTACAACATCGTATTCACTGTCTCCCTCGACGCGCACACCGACTCCGGTTACTTCAACGATATCGATGAGGATGCAGTGTTCACATGGAGCGACGGTCCCGTGGAGTGCTCGATAGTTTCGAGCGAGATACTCATTGATCCCGATACGACTTTAACTACCGGGTATGTGCTCCAGCTTGAGCCGCAGATGATATACACTGCTGTGGATCAGGCTCCTCAGAAGGTTAAGGACCTTGATTTTGTATACAGATACCGCGAGGGCGAGGATCTCACCCTCAGGTTTGAAGCATACGGCGCTGATGTCAAGTACCAGTGGTACGAGTATGACATTGCAACATTTGAAAACAAGGGCGAGATCGGTGAACCGAACACTACAGGTGAACTGACCCTCACCGGACTTACAGATGATGATTCCGCAAGAGCCTTCTTCTGCAAGGCATACAATAATTTTGGCTCGGTAACTTCAACTTCGGGTCTGGGTATCATAAGCTCGTGGATGCACCTCGACGGCGTTGAGCCTATCGTTGACGTGAACATTTCCGGATTTACGGCTGGCTCGTCGTACTCGGATTCATCAGTTTCCGTGACCGCAAACGGCTCGATGAACCTCGTTCCGGTAAAGTATGAGGTCATCAACAAGGAGACACCTGATGTCCCGCTCAAAGACGGAGATACTATCCTCGGCTCTTCGGATTATACTGCAAGAGTGTATCTGGGCTACCCCGATTCCGTTGACCCCGAAGACGACCCCGCACTGCTCACTGAGGCTAAGCTCAACGGCGTGATGACACCCTTCACGGAGTCTCATGCAACCTCCGAGGGACTCGGCTACAACTACGTCCTCGAGTATGATTTTTCAGTGGACGACGTTATAGTGGAGACCTACAGCGGTATCCTCAGATTTGAGATAAGCCTTTCGAGGGGCGAAGCTTATGTTTCCGAGCTCATGACGCCCGCAGACGAGGATTGTCATTACTCTGAATATACATATTCGCTCTTGCTTGCCAATCTCGGGATCAATGGCAAGGTCACATACAGCGGCAAGGATTACCCTGTAGTTGGTGTCAAGGACGGCGTATTCAAGGACGTTGAGGGCTTAAATACTGTTGAGTTCTGCAATGTCATCAGAAAGGACGCCGAGACCGGCGAGATAACTATCCTCGCTGAGAATCAGCTCAGATTCATCGGTGACAAAGCTTTTGAACACTGCCCGAACCTTACCACGGTAGTATTCGACAGCCCGACAAAGCTCGAGTCTATCGGTAAAGACGCATTCAACGAGTGCGTAAATCTCGAGAATATAGGTTGGATAAATGAGGACGGCAACTATATGCTCCCTTCAACTCTGAAGGAGATAAAGGACTTTGCGTTCCGCCAGTGTTATGGTCTGACAAAGATATGGATCAACGATAAGGATAACTCCAGTCAGCTTGAAACTATCGGGCCTGATGCATTTATCGGCTGTAAAAACCTTGTTGGCGTTGGATACAGCTATATTGACGGAGATCTTGCGATGCCAAGCAGCGTCAAGACTATCGGAAAATATGCATTCTCCGGATGTACGGCCCTGAAACAGGTGGAATTCTGGGGAAATAGCCAGCTTGAGACTATTGGTGATGAGGCATTTGAGGATTGTACTAATCTGCAGTTCTTCGGCTACGCGAACAGCGGTTGGTTTATGCCTGCCAATGTAAAGACGATCGGTTCTCATGCATTTGAAAACACCAGGCTTTATATAGCCGAGACTGATTGGCTCAGCAGGGCTGATAAACTTGAAACGATCGGCTCTTGTGCTTTTGGTGGCTGCACGAGCATAAGAAAGCTGATCCTGCCGGCATCAGTAACGGAGATCGGTTCCTCTGCTTTTTCCGGTTCAGGTCTCTTAAATCTCACTATCTATGGTACACCGAAAATAGACGATTACATAGTCGCCAATTGCGAGCACCTCAAGGAGCTTACTCTGAGCGGTCTCAGCACCTATGACCAGAAGGCGTTAAGCCATCTCACAAACGAACTGAATCTGACAATACTAGACGGCACGAACAGTTCTTTCGCTGAGGCTGTCAAGTATTCCAACGTGTGCAATAAGCACGTCAGATTCGCTGTTTCTCCCGCTTCTGAAACAGGTACGGTCGAGATATGCGACGAGCTGTTCAGTGAACAGCCGACTGTACTGAGCGTGGACTTCGGCGGCGTTGTAAGCAAGGTCGGCTACAATGCCTTCAAGGGCACCTCAATAACTGAGGTCACGCTCCCTGAGTACACTGACGCTGACGGAAACGCTCTTCCGGCCGAGCTCGGTATCGGCGCTTTCCGCGACTGTGAACTGCTCACATATGTCCATATGCCTGATTCATATAAAGTTATCCCTGATCTGCTGTTCGCAAACGCTGTAAAGCTTGAGACTGTTAACAGCAATGCTCAGCTGATAAGTATCGGTGATCAGGCATTCTATAATGCATATTGCATGAAGGGATTTACTATCCCGGATACGGTACAGAATATCGGAAGCCAGGCATTTGTACGCTGCTATTACCTTGAGTCGTCTATCCCGTCTTCACTTGTTTCTGTCGGAGACTATGCGTTCCAGAATTGTTCTCGTATTACCAGCGCCGAGTTATCTGACAACGTTTCTTTTGTCGGAAACGGTGTGTTCAGCACTTGCAGAAGGCTGGAAACTGCTAGACTTCCTTTTGGGCTCGAATCTGTTCCCGATGAGATCTTCTCGGGTTGTGATGCACTTGTGTCAGTCGAGCTGCCTGCGTCCATCACTGCTATCAACAGCAAGGCGTTCTCAGGCTGCAAGGCTCTTGAATCTATTGAGATACCAGACAATGTGAAGAATATCGGTAAGGATGCATTCCGCGGCTGTATCGTCCTTGAGACTGTCAAGCTGCCCGAGTCTCTCTCGATAATCAGCGATCACGCGTTCGACGGCTGTGTTTCGCTCTCCGACATCACTATTCCCAAGGGAACATGGTCCTTCGGAGAAGGAGCATTTGCAAACTGCACGAGTCTCTCGATGATCGACGTTCCTGAGAGCGTCGGCGCTGTCGGCAAGGAGGCATTTGCATCAGGAAGCTCTTCTGTGAAGAGGACCATCATCATAAGAAACCCCGATACCATTTTTGAGGACGGCTTCGTCACCAAGGACGGCAACGGCGGTACAGAGTGGAACATCGACCTCTACGTCGTTGAAGGCGGAAAGTCTGACGAATACGTTGACACCAAGAATATCCCCCACAAGCACCTCAAGAACATCTCTTCCTACATTATCAGGTTCAAGGACGACGTTTCCTCCTTCAAGGCTACAGGCACTGAGATAGAGCCTGAGATCACCGTGGAGAGCCAGTCCGGTATCGAGCTTGAGAAGGATCAGTACACTGTAAACTATTCCAACAACATTGAAGCAGGCGAGGCTTACGTTGCAGTTACCGGTATCGGCTTCTGCGTGGGCACTGTTATCGATACATTCACTATCGAGTACAACTGCGAGCTCGGAGATCACCTCTGGGGCGAGTGGGAAGTAACGAACGAGCCTACCTGCCACTCCAAGGGCACAAAGACCCGCGTGTGCACAGTCTGCGGCGAGATCCAGACACAGGCGCTCCCGATGACCGAACACGTCCTCGGCGAGTGGGTACAGGTCTCCGACCCCACCTGCACAGAACCCGGCGTGCTCGAAAGACACTGCACAGACCCTGAATGCTCATATTTTGAAACTGATACCGTACCCGTTGACCCTGAGTCTCATGACTGGAGCAGCTGGGGCACATCAGCCCCCGCTACCTGCACTGAAGAGGGCAAGGAGGTACGCTCCTGCACACTGTGCGGCAAGACCGAGATCAGAGTAATTCCCGCAACAGGACACGGATTCGGTGAATGGACAGTCCAGACTCCTGCGACCTGCACTGATGAGGGACTTGAGTACCGCACCTGCTTACACAGCGGCTGCACAGAGATCGAGGAGCACATCCTCCTCCCGACCGGACACACATGGAGCGGCTGGACGATAGATTCCTCCCCGACCTGCACAAAGGCTGGCAGAAAGGTACGTATCTGCTCCGTCTGCGGAGAGTTCACCTTCAGTGAGATACCCGCTATCGGACACAACTACGAATTCGCCGGTCACGTTGACGAGGAAAGCGTATCCTACGATCTGTATGTATGCTCCAACTGCGGCGATGAGAAGCACGAGAACGAGGTCACAGTAACGGTCACAACAACATCAGTCACGACAACATCATCTGTGACCACAACGACCACGACAGCTGCTCCCACTACTACATCCAAATCAGCTCCTGCAACTACTACATCAAAAGCTGCATCCGCAACTACTACATCAACAGCTACACCCGCAACTACTACATCTACCGCAGCTCCCGCAACTACCTCAACTGCGACTCAGACAACAGTACAGACAACGACTGTCACCAAGACAACAACTACCGTTACGACTGCTCCTGCAAAGGCGCCGATAACGATAGACTTCCGTATACCCGGCAAGACGCTCAGTCTCACCGCGTCCGAGGGCGGAAACGTGTTCGCAGTCGGTGATATCACCAGCGTGGCAGAGGCTGACCTCATCAACAGCTCAGGAACTAACCTCATATGGATATCCAGAGGCAGCAAGGTAACGATCCAGCTCTCTGACGGCACATACCAGCTGACAGATAAGCAGAGCGGAGTTACATACGCATTCTGCATAAACGATGGTGCAGTATTCAGCACCGGTACACCCTCGGGCGATGGTTACATCATCGGAACAGAGGACGGAGAGATATACATTGCTGTGGATCCTGCTTTGACCTCGACAACAGTTGCAACCACAACAGCTGCTCCTGCAACTACAACAACTACAACTGCTCCCGCAACTACAACAACAGCAAAGGCTACTTCGACCACAACTGCAACACAGTCTGCTACGACTACAAAGTCTGCGACACAGACCACTTCGACAGCTAAGGCTACTTCCACTACAACTTCAACACAGTCTGCTACGACCACGAAGTCTGCGACACAGACCACTTCGACAGCTAAGGCTA
>JAEEGL012972883.1_pt1 | contig 66291 bp, 45 predicted proteins | sample 9134231 | NCBI WGS metagenome assembly JAEEGL01 (sample SAMN16246548, study PRJNA631951) | gut metagenome | biome: gut microbiome; feature: rumen; material: fiber-attached | host: Bos | place: Iran: Karaj | collected 2018-10
AAGGCTGTCGCAGAACTGCCCGATAATCCTCGTCTGACAGGAACGGCCACCAAGAACCTCGCCCGTCTGTTCCTCTCCAAGGCTTACCTCACCTACGCATGGTGGCTGGAGAATCCCAACCAGATTCCTACCTATCCTGAGTGCAACCGTGATGCCGGTCAGGCCAACAGTTATTTCCAGAAGGCTTATCAGGTAGCCGTGGAAGCCATCAACAATCCTGGCCCCTACGGTTTGCAGCCTACATTCTATGATGTGAACGTCGCCACCAACGACCGCAACTCTGAGATCATGCTCTATGCCGACCACGACGAGAACGAGAAATTCGGCAACGGTGGTGCTGGCTATGGCTGGGGTAGCGGTGGCTCGCCTGAGAACTTTGCTTATTGGATGGAGACATGGAACTACACCGAGATGACAGCCAAGGCTGCTTCTGGTGCTACCATCAATCCTATCCAGCGTGAGGCTGTGCAGGCTCTCGGCCGTCCCTGGACCCGTATGGCTCCTATCGCCGACAACTTTATGAAGGGCGGTGTCTGGGAGGATGATGTCAAGGCCATTGACTCCCGCTACGACGCTACTTTCACCCTGCGTTATCACACCAACTGGCAGAAGGCTGGTGGCAGCGAGCCCTATGTGTTTGGTGCCAATGGCATGCAGGTGCTTCCCAACGAGGTTTACTTCAGTTGGGTGCCTGAGAGCGAGGATGGCAAGATCAACTACACGGGTGCTGACGGCAAACTCGGATTCGGCGAGATGCCCGGACGCGCAGACTTCGTGGTGGCTGTCAACCATATCAGCCGCAAGAAGTACCCCATCAACTGGAAACTCGGTATCTACCGCACCGACAATGCCGGTGGTCTTGGAAGTAAGGTCAATGGTGGTAGCCCACGTCCATACAATATCGCCAAGTTCTCCGAGTTCTATCTCATCGCTGCTGAGGCTGCTGTGAAGTTGGGCCGTAACGACGATGCCCGCAACATGGTGAACGTGCTCCGTGCCCGTGCCGGCAAGCAGACCTTCAGCCAGAACGACGATGTGGCTGTTTCGGTGGACCATACCGCAGAGATGCTGGCTGCCACACCGGCTACCATCACCATCGACTACATCCTGGATGAGCGCAGCCGTGAGTTCTGGGGTGAGGGATATCGCTGGTTCGACCTCGTCCGCACCCAGACATGGGCCAAGCGTGCCACCACCTATCACATCGCTGGCAGTGGCTACACTGACAAGGATCTCGAGGAGTTCAAGCGCGACATCCCTGTCGGCTTCTATCTCCGTCCTATCCCACAGGGACAACTCGACGGTATGAAGATGAGCGATGAAGAGAAAATTGCATATCAAAATCCGGCTTATCGAAACTAGTTTTTTAGGTTATTTCATTAGGTGAAGGGGGCAGTTGCGAAACTGCTCCCTTTTTCATAGATTTTTCCCGAATGATCGAATGTGCGACTCATTCTCATTTGACTAATTGGCCATTCGTGATGTTTTTAGTTGATTATTCAAAGAAAAATGCTATTTTTGCATAAAATTTTCACCATGAAACGAAAAAGCCTTTTTATTCTCCTAATGATGCTTGGCTGTACTGCAGCCGGAGCACGCGACTATTCCATCATTGACTTTGGTGCTGTGTCAGACACCACCAAACTGAGCAGTGCCGCCATCCAACGTGCCATCGACCAATGTGGTGCCGACGGAGGGGGCAGGGTGGTGGTGCCGGCAGGTAATTATACCATCGGCACATTGGTGCTCCGCTCTGGGGTAGAACTGCATCTGGAGAGTGGAGCGACGCTATATGGCAGCACCCGTTTGGCTGACTACCGTCCCATGCGCTCCTCATATGTGTCGTTGCGCACACAGACAGAGACCGTGCAACTCATCTATGTCGACAGCGCAGCGCATGTGTCCATTACGGGACGGGGCACCATCGATGGGCGCGGAAGGGCATTTGCCAAACTCTCATGGAACGATGAGGGTATCACACGACCTCATCTGCTGCGCTTCGTCCAGTGCCGCGACGTGGTGGTCAGCGGCATCACCCTGCGCAACTCCGGCTGTTGGATGCAGCACTATCTGGCGTGTGACCAGGTGCGCATCGAGGGCATCACGGTGTTCAACCGCAACAACTACAACAACGATGCGCTCGACATCGACGGATGCCATGACGTGGTGGTCAGGGGGATGTTGGCCGACAGCGACGATGATGCCATCACACTCAAGAGCACTTCACCACGGTTGTGTGAGAACATACGCATCGCCGACTGTGTGGTGTCGAGTCACTGCAACGCTATCAAGTTGGGCACGGAAACCAACGGCGGCTTCCGCAACATCAGCATCGCAGGCATCGTGGTCAGACCCAGTGCCGACCAGCGGGAGAAATTCTTCGGGCAGTGGATAGGTTCTTCGGCCATCTCCCTGGAGATAGTCGATGGCGGGAAAATGGAGAATGTCAGCATCTCCGATATCACTGTGGAGGGTACGGAGTCGCCTATCTTCATCCGGCTTGCCAACCGTGCTCGGGGGTATTTCGAGGGGCAGGTCATCGACCATGTGGGCACCATCCGCGGCATCTATCTCGACAATATCCATATCCGCCATGCCGGAAAGATGGGCTGTTCCATCACCGGTCTTCCCGGTCATCCCGTGGAGGACGTATGGCTCAGCCGCATCCACCTCCATCATCGCGGTGGAGTGGCAGAAAAAGACATGCCCGCCATCAGGCAGGCATTGACAGATGAGAAGGAAAAGGAATATCCTGAGGCGACGATGTGGGGCAACCTGCCCGCTAAAGGTTTCTATATGCGCCATACCCGCAACATCCATTTCGATGCCATCACAGTGATGACCGAGGAGGATGATGTGCGCCCCGAGTTCGTTACAGAGGAATAAAAGGCTGCCAAATAAGTCAAATAAGTCAAATGGCTTAACTACTTAACTACTTCTACTTTGTTCATCGGGATTTGCAATCCCGATGTCATGAATATCAGGATTTTTAATCCGAAATAATCGCATTACAAATGCTAATATTCAAAACGGTCGGATTGCAAATCCGACCGAACTTCCAAGTGCCCGTGCAAATCCGACCGAACGTCCGTCAAATAAGTCAAATGGCTTAACTACTTAACTACTTTAACTACTTAACTTCTTCTACTTCAGCATCGTAGGAATGCGTTCTCCGCTTTCCAGGGCTTTTATTTGTGCCTGCGTGTCGTTGCCCACAGGTCTTGAGGTGAAGTCAGGAGTGTTGTAGGAATACAGCGACTGGGTGTAGAACTGCTTGGGGTCGCGCTGTGGCAGCATGAAGGGCTTGGTGGCTCTCCCGTCATGTCCTATGGAAGAGAGGTAGATACGGGAGTAACGCCCATCATCACGCCGGCTGGTAAACAGGAACCACTGACTGTCGCTGCTCCAGTTGTGGAAACTATCCGCCTGGCTGCTGTTGACAGTGTCGAGGGAACGGGACAGACCGGTCTTTAGGTCCAGAAGCCACAAGTCGCTTTCTGGATGCCAAATGGTGAAATAGCCATAGTCGGCAAGAGTGTACATCAGAAAGCGTCCGTCATAGGAAGGACGGGGCCAACTCACGCTTTTCCCTTCTGAGGGTGCATTGACAAGCGTATCCACTTTTTGCCCGATATGCCCTGTGGCTGGGTCGAAACTCACACGGCAGAGACTGTAGCGCTCCTTGTCGTAGTCGTTGGGGTAAACCTGACGGCGGGCGGTGGTGAAATACAGCCATTTGCCGTCGGGGGAGAAGGCAGGGCAGTTTTCTGCCCAGTATTTTTTCATGATAAGGGTGTCATTGACAATCTGATGGGTCTCGGTGTCGTAGACAAATACGTCTGATGACGAGTCATACACCTCCACATTGTTCTCCTTCTTGATGTGGAACATCTGTGAGGTCTTGTTGGTGGAGAAAGCGCAGTAGCGTCCGCCAGGATGCCAATAGTGATAAACCATGGTGTCTTCGTCGGTATCTTGGTCTAGGAGTGACTTTTCTTCAAAGGTGCTCAACTCCCGCTCATATAAGCCCATTGGGCTGTCCTTGTCTTGACCAGATGTGATGTGGCGATAGGTGATGCCCCAGTCAGACAAGGCTGTTTTAGAGACATGGATACAGAAGTCGCGGTAACGTTTCCATTTTCCGTCACGTTTCGCACAGACAGTTACATTGAGCTGTCCGCCACGATTCTGTTTCACCATGGCATGCCATATCTCTGTGTCGAAGTCGGTGCAGGCACCTTTGGAATGAAGCGTTCCGCCCCAGGCACCGTTCACTTCCACATCGATGGCTGTCACGCTGTCATCTGCCATTGCGAAATTGAGTGGTGCGATGCCGACAGGGATGGTAACCTCGACGTAGTCGGGATAGATGGCAGGCAACTCGTTCACCACCTCTGCTTTCTGTGGTCCAGAGGAACAGGCTGCCAACAGGCAGATGCACAGCAACAAACTAAAGAAAAAGACCGTCTGGGGCCATTGCCCTTTACGCAGGAGTAAGTTATACTCTTGCGCTTTTTGTGTCTCGTTGGCTGCAGATAAACGGTCGGTCATCATTTGGTGGTTTATTGTTGGTTTTTTATACGATGCACAGTAGCTCCCGACGCTTGGTGTTTAAATAAAATAAAAATGAAAGAGTAATAATAGTCTATAATAGTTTCCTTTTCCTCTGCCAGGCGATGCCCTGAAAGAGAAATAAGGTCTTTGTATTCAGTTTGCACAAAGATAATTTTATTTGGTGATGTTTTGATTATTTGTGTTTTCTTTTTTTTTAGATGATTGTTTTGCAAAACAACATGATACATTTGCAAAAACATAACGTTTTTTGCCAAATTCATATCACAAAGCAGATTCTTTGTGCATATCAAAACAAAAACAATGGAAAAAAACAACAAAAACATAATCAATCCACCTCAAAATGCAACAGAAATATCCAGTATCCCCTTCCATTGAAGTGGTAACCAACTCCCCCTCTAAGTTAGATGGGGCAGGGGGCGTTGACTACTTCGAAAAATCATGCATTCAATACTATAGCACGAACTCGGCTGTGACTCCCCACTTCATCATATTACCTTTGCCTATCACAGACTTGTAACAGTCGCCATGCAGGCGGGTGACGTGCTTGCCAACTGCCATTTGCACTCCTGCACCAAGATAGAGACCGAAATGGGCTGTGCTTTCCCAATCCATATCTAAAATTTTCTTGTTCTGGTAGATGCGGGTTTCATGATTTCCAAAATGATACACATAAAAACCGCCACCACGAACAAAAGGTACAATGCTCCCTTGCCCAAAGCACTTCACTACACCCATGTGGCAAGAAATACGTCCTTTCTCATAGGTAGTGTGTGATGGCTCGTGCCCCCCGCGAACCATGGTGTCGTGCTCAAATTTTGCTTTTGGAGAGAAGGTGAGACCTATCTCCGCACTGCCGCCTTTCATCGTTCGTTCAATATCTATCTCTGTGGCAAAACCCAATTCAAATGCACCACCGTGGTAGGTCTCGTCCGGCAGATTTTGATTGATTGTTCTTTCATGGGAATAGTATGCATAACCTGCGAATACCTTGAAATGTGTTTTTGCCTTGTCGGATTCCTCCTTGTACTCATACACCATACAGTTGCTGCCATCAGTACAAACATCATTGTGATAGTCGCGAACAATCTTGACCAGTTTCTTTCTCGACATCTCTTTCTCCTTATCCAAATCGTCAATGGCTTTCCTTGAGTCCTTCAGTAGAATCTTCACTTTTCCGTATTGTTCCCTCTGCTCCACTAGTTGGTCCTTTGCTTCATGAAGAGTTGATGACGATATTATTGACTTGTTGGTAAATTGGGCCATCTCACCATCTTCACGTTCAAAGAAAAAGTATTCATTATACTTGTCTGCTACACAGTACAGGTTCATTTTGCCTTGAACCATAAACTCTGCAAAGTATAATTGTGGGTCGCCATTGACGTTAAGTCGTCGAGTGACAAAAAACTTTCCATTGTGGTCAAACCTAAAGCATTCTATATCACCTGGTTTGTAGGTCTTGCTCTCGCTTTCTCCTTGGGCCTGGAAAACACATTTTTTTGACAGTATCTCGTTGGTGCGGAAGTCGAGAATACCTCTGACTGTGTCACCTGTATTGGTAATGATATATCCTGGCTTGGGGTTTGTCTGAGCCATAGAGAGCGCTACGCAAAAAAATAGCGAATAAAGAATAATGAATGATTTTCTCATACTATTTATCTTATTGTTCAATTTATTGGCGTACGCCAAAGTCCTTTCGGTATTCATTATTGATGAGTTGGCTGGCCTTGTCTCCATCGAAATGAGTCGGGCCAATGATGAAATCGGGTACATTGAAGGAAAAGAAACGTCCGCGATAAAAACGCCGCGGATTTCGCTGTGGCAGCATAAAGGCCTTGCTGACTCCCCCCTTGGCATCAATATGACAGAAATAGGGCCGTGTGAACAGACCGTCATCACGACGGGAACTGAATACGAGCCAACGTGAGTTGGTGCTCCAGTTGTGGAACGATTCTGTGTCTTCTGAGTTGGCTCCAGTCATCAGGCAGCTTTCTCCTGTGGAGAGGTCGAGCAGATAGAGGTCGGCCTCATGGTGCCAGATGCTGAACTGTCCGTAGTCGGAGAGTGTGTAGCAAAGGAAACGTCCGTCGTAGGAGGGGCGGGGGAAGGACACCGACTTGTGCAGGGCCTCTGCGTCGACAATGATTTCTATTTGGTTGCCAAAACTGCCTGTGGTGGGGTCGAAATCGATGCGGCAGAGATGATAGCGGATGGAGTCGAGTTGATGACTGCCCGCAGGTAGGGCGGGGGCTGCACAGAAATAGAGCGAACGGCCATCGGCTGAGAATACGGGATAGGTCTCATAGATGGAGTCTTGCTTGAGCAAGGGCGAAAGCAACAATTCATTCTTGTCAATGTCATAAACTTGGAGGTCGGAGGCTTCATCAAAGACCTCGACACGGTTGCGGTCGGCACTATGGAACAACTGACTCGTGGTATTGGTAGAATAAGCAATATAGCGGCCTGAAGGATGCCAGTAGGGATAGACACAAAAACCAAGTGTCTGATCGGTCTTGGTGTTGTAGGCGGTGATAGGACCATCGTTCTGACGCAGTAGGGTGGCACCATGTGGACCTCGGATATGCAGGCTCATGTCGGCAGGGTTGCCGCGGTTGAAACTGTGGCAGTTGACGCAGCCTTCAAACTGTGTGTTCTCAATCAACGCACGCTCATCAAACGAGGAGAGGTCGCGCTCGTAGATGCCCATCTTGCTCCACACCTCGTAACCTGGTTCGATAAGACGGTAGCAGATACCATAGTCGATGCTGTCAGGGCTGACATAAATCGGGAAAGGGCGGTAGGTGTGCCAACCATCGTCATATTTGGCAGAAACGGTAACACTTAGTGAGTCTCCACAGTTCTGACTGAGCAGTGCATGCCAGTCATCAATGTCGAAGTCAGTTGATTCTTCGCCTTGACCGTGCAGGTTGTGTCCATGGCTGTCTGTAATGACGGCATCAATGCACAATGCCGCTTCATCTGCCATGCAAAAGTTGAGAGGGGCAATATTCACGGGTATGGAGACCCCAAGGTAATCGGGATAGATAAGAGGCTGAGCGTTCTCCTGTCTTGCATTGCTGACATTCTCTGTGCAAGCAGAGAGAAAAAGAAGCGAGGCCAGCATGTATAAAATCTTTTTCATCGCTTATAGGGAGTGAAGTCATGTAGTAATTTGAGATAGCTTTCACGGTCGCCCGTCAGCAGATAATATGCCAGTAGATATTGATAGGCCAGATAGTTGTCTGTATTGCTGAAGAAGAGGCTTTCGAGCATCTCAGGTGTCACATGGTCACTGAAGTAAAAGTCTTCCTCGTAGGCCGACTGGCGCAGGCGTCCGTATTCGGGATGCTTGGCGATGGCCTCTTCATTCCCCAATAGCGGCAGGGTCTCATTGGCCCATTCTTTATAAAAGAGGGTTTTCTGCAGAGCCGTGAGATATTTGCGGGCCACTTCGTAACTGCCGAGAATCAGATTGGTCTGTGCCAGTCGCTTGTAGCAGCGGGTACTCTTCTGGAAGTCAAGAATCGCTTCCTGAGCCTCGAAGACCGTTCGTTGAGCGACATATATCATACCTAACTGATAGAATACCTCGGCTGTAGGCAGAGGACTGGTCGCGTCGCGCTCGACATCGGGCAGAAGACCGGAGATGCCGTTCTGATGATAGTCGAACAATTGGTCGGTGAGCATGCCGTGCATGGCCAAAGCAAGATTTTGCACCGTGACACCGATTTGGTTGTTGGGCTTTTCAGTGCTGATGGTTTCAAGTATGCGGTTCCATTGCTGGTAGCGTGCCATGAAGTCATATTTCATCACCTTCTCGGCTTTGAAATTGCTGTTTTTCCATACAAAGCCACCCATAACCACAGCCACCAGGAGAAAGATTGAAAATTGAAAATTGAAAATTGAAAATTGAAGATTCTTGCCATGGCGAGCGTCCTTGGGGGCAGTGCGGGAAGTTGCGTTCGAACTTGGTCGCTTTGCTTGCTGAGGACGATGGAAGGCACGGACAATAAGGGTGAGGATGAACACTGACAGCGTCGCCGACCAAAGCAGAATGGATATTTCTGTTGGGTAGCGATGGTAATGTATGCCGAACCACAGTTTGCTGGCTGGTACTGGGAGATAGAATGACAGCAAGACGGGCATGAGGACCAAAAGGACAAATATGCCATAATACCATGCCTCACTCTGTTTCCCTTCCTTGGAAGATGGGAGGGTGGGGGAGGAGTCTTTAAGGTGTGGAACCTGCAGGAGGAAAAACAGCAGACAGACAGGACCCACCAAAAAATAAAGCACTGGAATAGCAACAAAAATCAGAACGCGCCGCAGCCATCCGCGTGGCATCGCGTCGAAAGCCCAGGCTGCGAGAAGCGTGAGCAAGACAGCCCAGACACCACCCAGCAGCGCATTCTCGTCGAGCAGGAAGAGCCAAAGCAGAAACGATGGCACAAAACTCAGACCAAAGAGCCATCCCTTATTCGGCTCTGCCGCTTGGTTCGCCCAAGATTTGGCCATCCTGAGTGTCAGAAGTTGTATTACTGAGAGCAGCACCGCAATAATGAGAGCCCCCACCCAGGCAAAAAGGAAAAACTGTGTGCAGAATCGTCCCAGCAGGTCGGCTATGCCGCCTGGCAGGCTGACAATCTCCCACACATAGGTGCAGTCGAAGAGGAAAAGTTGATATTGCTCCTGATAATGCAGGTGATGCGGATAGGCCAATCCGAAAAAAAGGAGAACCGCCACACCGAAAAGGAGCGTGCATAAAGGACGTAAATACTTCACTTTAACATATTATTTATCGAAGACTTTACTGAATTCGTCTACACTGATTTTGACAGGTTCGACCATGAACTCCGGACGGTTATAACTCTTAAGCAGGCTGATATGCAGTTCGGGGTCTTCCTGTGGCAAAAGGAAGGCCTTTCCTACTTTCCCATTGTTGAAATAGGCAAAATAGACACGGCTGTAGTTGTCATCATCACGACGGCTGGCTAACATAATCCAATGTCCGTTGCTCGACCAAGAGGGGTAGCTGTCAGAATAGCCTTCGCTGTTGAGGAGGGTGAGGTCGATGGGCGAAGTGGTTTCTTCGTTGAGTGCAATGCCCGTATATTGTTCCAACGGGATACATACTATGTCGGCATCATGGTGCCTGCTATGGAAACAGCCATACTGACCCAGGGCAAACAACAGATAACGTCCATCGGGACTGATGCGGGGCAAGGTAACACTTTTGTCGTGCGAGGTGGCATCATACACAAACTCCTCTTCACCGAATTTGTGAGATGACAGGTCAAACGAACGGCGATAGAGATTGTATTGCACTTTCGGGTAGGTCGTTCTGATATCCTTGTCGCACATCTCTTCAGGAAGCGGGGCTGACTTGCCATAATACAGGTATTTGCCATCAGGCGACCAAGTGGGATATATCTCCAAGAGGGTTGAGTCGTTCGAGACGACGCTTACAGAGTCTTTCTCCACATCGTAAAGAATCAGGTCGCTGGCCAAATCATACACCTCAATCTTATTGGGATTCAATGTGTGGAAAGCTTGACGTGTCAGATTGGTGGAGAAGGCTATCAGTTTGGCGGTGGGGTGCCAGGATGGATAAACACCTGAGGAAATGGTGTAGTCGCGCTTCAGATTGACTCTCGAGACCTTACCATCGTTCACAATAACAGTACCGGCATTGGAGAGACGCACATGGAAAAGCATGTTGTCGGTTTTGTAGTTCTGATAACTGTGGCAGTTGATGCACTGGCCTTTTTCCCTGTCAATACTGGTAATCTCGTTGTTGAAGATCTGTGTCTCTTCAAACGTGGTGAGGTTGCGCTGGGCTATTTCCATGTAGGTCCATGCAACATACGAGGGTTCGATGAGGCGATACGACAGATATTCGTCGATGGGCTGTTCGGCTACATGTATTTCAAATGGGCTGTACGACAGCCATTGCTTTTCCCTTTGGCCAGCGACCGATGGTTCGCCCTTTTTCTGCCCCCAGACCTCTACCTTGATGCTCTTGCCCTTCGAGGCATCGAGCATAGCATGCCATTCTGACTCGGGTATCTGCACCTTCACGCCATCGCCGTATGTCTGTTGCCGACCGTCAGGGGTGGTGAGGCGTGCCACGCACGCTTCGTACTGGTCAGCAGGGAGCATGAAGTTGAGTGGCGCAATATTGCAAGGCACGGTGACATCGCAATAGTCTGGGAAGATGGCAGGCAGGCACTTGGTTTCTTTGGATGAAGAAGGCACATCAGGGTGATGCACACACGATGACAACAGCAACGTCATGACAAAGGCCAGAAAATATGATAAAATCCTATTCATAATCCACTTCTAATTTTCAATTTAAATTCCTCACGAATGAGTTTCGTTTCCAATCTTACCGGTAACATTGATAGGCTTTCTTCCGAAAATGTTATACCACCAGTAGGTGTCTCCATATTCTTCACGCATTTCCTCACCTATCTTTTCAATGGTCATGCCAGGCTTTGCAAAATTCTCAAGAGTTGACCAGAATTGTTTGTAACGCTCGAAGACGGACTGCTCGACTGGGAGCATCATCCGCTTTTCTTCAGGAGCCTTGTCTATAAAAAGGATATAAGCCTCCATGGCATGCAAAGGAAACTCTTCGTTCAAGTGCAACTGCACATAGTTGTGCAGTGAAGCCCAGAAACGGCGTGAGTCGCATCGCAGCATGGAATAGAACAATGCCTGTTCCGAAGCCACTTTACTATCGGATTCGTACCAGAGGCTGATGCCATTGACTATATAACTGTCGCTGTTCTCTACGCCAGTTAGTTCATCGGGGAAGCACTTTTGCAGTTCCTTTATCTTTTCTGTGACAGGTGCCGGTTGCCAATTGCCGTAAAATGGATGATGATGCAGTAGGGTGGTATAGCGTTCTACCAGTTTCTTGTCTCCGACAGCCAGGGCACAGCGGGCAAGCATTTTTAAATAGAAGGGTGAAAAGCCAGCTTGGATGGCATTTTCGAAATTCAGGCGGATGGCTTCATTCATCATGCCGTAGTTGTAATATACCAAAGGCGATGCAATGTCCAAAAGGGTGACGTGGAGGGTGTCGGGGTTGTTGATGTCGACAGCATCGTTGCACAGTTTGAATGAACGGTCGAGTAGGCCGCCTTCATTCATCAGGGCAATATTCTTCAGAAATACCATCGTGCTAGTCGGCTTCTTGTTGGCTTCTGCCACACGAAGGACTCCCTGCCAGTTGTCATTTGAGGCAAGGCGCACCATGCGCATTTCTTCTATGTAGTTGCGGTCGTAGTACATGAACGACAAAGTAAAGATGATGCCTGCAGCAGCACAAACCACCGGGACAGCCAATCTCCCAAACAACCACCCCCTCAAACGACCAAACAACAAACTTCCCCAACGACCAAACAGCGGTATGAGCAAAGAGGCAGCCCCAAGCGCCCAGAACGGGATGGAAAGATGTGGACAAACGTCACTTGGTGTTTCGAAGCGAGGAAAACCTGCCATCATGACATCGTCGGATTTCAGATTCGAATAGAACTGGGTATGCCAGATGCTGGCGGCAAAGATGAGCAGGACTATGCCCAAAAACTCTCGCCAAGTGGGTTTGTCTGTAAGTATTAGACATAAGACGAAAAGCAAAGCAAACCATCCAAGCAATGGATAGATGCAAACACCCATCAGATACCAGACAAGATGCCTTTTGCGTGGGGTGCTGCGGGCTGCCCACAAGAGCAGCAGCATGGCAAGGTAGCCTACCGACTGCGAGAACCAGTATCCTCTGATGGTGGAGATATAAATCCAATAACCCAAATCCACAACCGATGTGAGCAGACAGGCAATAGGCAAGAGCATCAGCGCGGAGGAATTTCCCTTCAACCGGAATGCCTTGATTCCCGCATAGAATATGAGGATCCAAATAACCATCATCACGCTTGCACCAAAAGACGGTCTATAGAATAACTGCGTGAGCCAGGCTCCCAGATACTGCATCAGTCCAAAGGGTTTTGATAGGAGCCTGTGGAAGAAGGGGGCTCCGAAAATGAATTCGGAACGGTCGTGTGCCGTATAGAAAACCTCTAAATTGATGTATAATATATATACGACAAATACTATGAAAGCCAACAGACTTGCATAGAGTACGGCATCAGATAGTTTGCTTTTGTTTATCATTTTTTTTGCTATAAAAGGCTGACTCAATCAAATGAGTCAGCCTATTATTAATTATACTGTCAAGGAATGATTATTCCTCATAGTAAACAGCATTGAGAGTCATTGATCCACTGTACAGCATGAGGTCAAGGTCACGACCTTCACCACCCTTAGCACACTGGTCTGCCATATCCTGAGTAATCTGAAGTTCGTTCAAACCAGACACCCACTTCACATGATCGTAATAGGTAGCACTCCACCAACCATTCATGACTTTCAAATCGAAATCTGCACTGACATCAGATACGTCAAAGATCAGAGTCTTCAGACCGAAGTAAACATCATCGGGAATAGTGGGCAGGTGAGCACCTTCAGTTGAGCTGAAACGCATAGCTGCTGCATCCCAAGCACCTGGCTGGAATGGTACATCCTCTGGCTTGTCAGGACCACCATAAATATAGTACTTTACAAGTGGATCTGTGATTTCCTGACATGATACAGGGTATTCAGCAACAAGTTGAGTTCCATCAGGACAAAGAGCAGTCAGGGTAACGACATGGTCACCAAGTTTCATCTTCTTCCATGCGAAATTACCAATCAATTCCTTGCCAGCGAAATCCCACTTTGCATTGACTGGAGCAGATGTCTGACAGGTAATAACGTTACCATTCTGACCACTGGGAGACTTGTCTACAGTGACTGATGTCTTCGCCTTCAGCTCGTCAAGCGTGATGTGGCCACCATTGCTGATATCCTCATGGATAGGATCGCATGCGGCAAAAGCGCAAACTGCGGCAACAAGCAAAAATAATATCTTTTTCATCTTGTTTACTTATATAATATTAATACAGAACTTTATATGTGTACTCAGATGCAGAAGCTTTTTCATCCCATCCAGGGTTCTGCTGCATCTTATCAACCATCAGAGTAATCTGAGCCTGAGGCTTCGGCAAGAAACCGTTGGTGTCAGCATAACGTTTAGCCCAAGAACAAGTCATGTGCGCCATAGGAATTTTGGCACCCTTCTGACCATAGCATACGATCATTTTACCCTTCTGTGCTTCGAGAGCCTTTGCTGCGTATGAAGATTCGCCAGAGTCAATACCTGACCAACGACGCATGTCATTGAAACGAAGTCCCTCTAATGCAAACTCCCAACGACGCTCATCTTGAAGAGCCTTCAAAGAGTAAGAAGTTGTCAGAGGCACACCGGCACGAGCCTGAACCTGATTCATATATTGTACATCACCAGTAAGTTCAGAAAGCATCAACAGAACGTCAGCATAACGCATCAGGTAGTAGTCCTCGAAGTGGTCACCCTGCTGTTTGTTGTCAAGTGAACTGGAGGAATATCCCTCGCACTTTGACCACCATGAATCGTTGTCAGCAGCGCAAGCATCAAGGTTGACATCAGCGTACTTCTTGACAGCATAGCCTGACTCCTCATTGTCGTCCTTCTCGTAGGTATAGGCTTCGAGTTCATTATCGAGGTCAATCAGAGTGGCTTTCTTACGAAGGTCTGTATAACCACCACTTCTCTCAGCATCTGTCCAGTCATCCCAAATATTGCAGGAAGGAGTACCCTGACCCCAGCCCTGGTTGAATGGATAAGTCTTGTGACGACGACCATTGTCATTGGTAGCACCATTACGAAGACCCCAGAAGCAAGAGAGATAGTTGGAATACATACGCGGGTTGTTGTATGTTCCACCAATTGCCCACTTGGAGGCATTCATAAACTGAATCTGGAAAATCTCCTCAGTGTTGCCGTTACCCATACCAGGCTGGTCGAAGCAGTTCTCACGCTTCATGTCTGCGATGAAATCGTATGCATGGGTGCCTTCAAGGTTGCCGGTACCATCTGCGTTATCATGTGCCTCATCCCAAAGTAGACTGTTGGAATACTGCCAAAGTGAACGGAAGTCTTCGCAGAGCTTGTAACCGCCTGTAGAAACGATGTCTTTCAAACCTTCAACGACTTGTGCCTTTGAAAGAGTACCTCCTTGGCAGCCCTCCTGCTCTACAAGATTAATAGTAGCATCACCAGTAGAGAGATCTGCAACTTTCTTGTAGAAGCCAGCCCAGAACATCCATGCACGTGCAATAAATGCCTCGGCAGCATACTTGTCAGCATGACCTGAGCCATTGGCTCTCTCTGGCTTCATGAGATTCTTGGCAGAAACGAAGTCTGAAATAATCTGTGGGTAGATGAACTCCTCTGCACTAACCTGCTGTTGCATCTCATCGGTAATAACAGTAGAGGTAATCAGGGGGACATCGCCGTACAACTGGCTGAGCCACATATAGTAGAGACCGCGCATGAAATAGCCCTCACCGAGGAGTTGGTTGCGCTGAGCCTTCTGGGCTTCAGTCCACTCCACATTGTCGATGGTTTCAATCTGGTTGTTGGCACGTGATATACCACCATAGAGAAGGATGAAGTCCTGCTCATACTGGTTGGCACTTGCTGTTGTGAAATGATGCAGTGACTTAGCCACATTGTCCTGCAAACCGCCACTGCCGTAGCAGTCATCAGACATGAGCGACCACCAATAGAAAGGATTATTCAAGATACCACTTTGATCTCCGCCACCCAGCGTATTCATAATACTGTAGGTGGCTGCATTCAATGCCTCTACATCTCCTGGCTTACCAGGGAATGTGGCTGCAGTCAACTCTGTCACACGTGGATCAGTGTCCAGCATGTCGTTACAGGATGTGAACAAAGTTACTGCAGACAAAACAGCCAACGATGATAAAATATATTTCTTCATAACTTATTTGTCGAATTAGAATTTAATACTTGCACCTACCAAATATGTACGAGATGGTGGGTAAAGACCCAGGTCGATACCAGATGCCCAACCATTACCACCTGCTGAGTTGCCTACCTCAGGATCGAGTCCGGTGTAACCGGTGAAGGTGTGAAGGTTCTGAGCCTGAACATAGAAACGAAGTTGCTGGAATGGGCAAGCCTTCCAGAGATGCTTGAAGTCGTAACCGAGTGTTACGGTCTTGATCTTGAAGTAGTCGGCATCCTCCATATAACGGTTAGATACCCAGTTGGTATTCTCGCTACCAGTACTTGAAATACGTGGCTGAGTGTTTGAAGAACCTTCACCAACCCAACGATTCAGGATGGATGTGTCGTAGTTCTGATAAGGAGCGTCACTGAACGAACGGTAAGAACGCATGATCTGCATACCGAATGCACCAGCACCGTTGACAGAGAAGTCAAGACCCTTCCATGAGAAGCCGAGGTTGACACCCAACATGATATCTGGGTTGGGGTTACCAATCTCATGACGGTCACAAGTTTCACCTTCTGCATAGGTAAGCACACCATCACCATTCCAGTCGTCCCAGATGCAGTCACCAGGCTGTGCGTTATCAAGAACGGCCTTGCCGGCAGCACGTGCGGCGTCAATCTCTGCCTGGTTCTGCCAGATACCGCTGTAAGACATGCCGAAGAAGTAACCGATGGGCTTGCCTTCCTCAGCGCGGTAGATGTACTCTGTACCCTGTGAGAGGACACCACTAGGACCATTGATATAGTGGTTGTCGTTGGCAATACGGGTAACCTTGTTCTTGTTGGTAGCAAAATTCACACCGAAGTTGTAACTGAAGTCTTTGTTGATTCTGTCGTTCCAAGTGAGAGCGATTTCAATACCGGTGTTCTCCACGTCACCACCATTGATGGCTGCAGGATTGGTACCATAGATGGCAAGCAGGTTGCCACTAATCAGCCAGTCCTTTGTGGTCTTCTTATACCAGTCGAAGTTCAAGCCCAAACGGCTTTTGAGGAAACGTGCATCGAAACCTAAGTCAAGTTGCTCGGAGGTCTCCCAAGTCAGGTCAGGATTAGGAACGATGTTGGCGTAAGCACCGGTGTTCGGAGTACCTGCAACAGAAGTAGCCATGTCAGAACCGAACTTGTAACCAGCGTCGCCAGCATCACCCGACAGGGCGATAGTAGCCAGATACTGATACTTAGAGATACGGTTGTTACCGTTCTGGCCCCAAGATGCGCGGAACTTCAAGAAGTCCATCCAGCTGTGTGTGCTCTCCATGAATGGCTCATTGCTAATCACCCAACCTGCAGATACAGATGGGAAGATACCCCAGCGCTTACCATCGGTGAAGATACTTGATCCATCATAACGCAAAGTTGCAGTAGCCATATAGGTCTCATTCCAGTCCCAACTTACACGGCCGAACCAAGAAGCGAGATACTCTTCGTCGTTAGGTGAGCCGGTGAGAGTGGCATCAGTAGCATTGACAAGTTTGATGTTCGACAGCCATGCTGAATCCCAACCCTTCAGTGTTGCGAGTTGGTCACCATAATTAACCTTGTTGGAACCACCCAGGTTTGTACTCCAGGCACTGCTCTGGAAACTCTGACCTACCATGGCACTGATCTTGTGACCTGAAATGATAGGAAGGTCGTAAGTAAGGGTGTTCTCAATAGACCATGAAGTATTCAACCAAGTACTCTGGCTAACGCTATAAACAGGTGATGTGGCATTTCCATAACCAGATGAACGTGGCTCACCATAGTTGCGATAGGCACCTGAACCCCAGTTGTAGTTGAACTGAGAACGGAACCTCAGACCTTTGATAGGCTGGATGACGAGGAATGCAGTAGCATTTGCATTGATGTTGCGGCTCTCTGCCTTAGAGTTGAAACCACCCTTAGCGAGGTTCTCCCATGGGTTGCTGAACAAAGAAGCGTTCCAACCCTGACCATATTTGACAGTACCATCAAAATCCTGATAATAATAAATGTCACCATTGTCAGCGTACTGTGGCATAAGAGGGCAAGTCTGAAGCAAACTGTGGATATAACTCCAGTACATACCGTCCTCAGCCAGGTCGTGACTCTTGTTATAGCCAATAGAGATGTTCTCACCGATTGTGATGGCATCGAAGTCCTTCACTCTCAAGAGAACGTGATCGCTGTTGACGCGGATGGTGTGGCGTTTGTAGTAAGAAGCCACATCGGCTCCCATGATACCTTCGTTGCCGGTATAGGTGTAGGACATAGCGAACTTGGAGCGGTCGGTACCACCAGTCAATGTCACAGAATGATTCTGCTGCACGGCATTCTTGTTTTCGAATGCAGCCCACCAGTCGGTGCCTTCCCAACCGTTTTTGACTTTGGTGAGGATGTCGGCAGGAACGTAGCCGGCCCAATCCATCTTCTGACCAGAAGTGTTGAAGGTGTACTCATCAATAATCGTCATGTACTGCTCAGCATTAAGAAGTTGTGGACGCTTGTAAGCGTTGGACCAACCCATGGCACCATTGTAGCTGAGTTCAATCTTGCCAGCCTTACCTTGCTTGGTAGTAACCAGGATCACACCGTTGGCAGCACGGGCACCATAGATGGCAGCCGATGCAGCATCCTTGAGGACGTCGATGCTCTCGATATCGTTCGGGTTGATGCCGTCAAGGTTGCCACCTGCAACACCGTCAATCACATAAAGAGGTGCTGCATCGCCGGTGGTTCCGATACCACGGATGTAAACCTTGTAGCCCTTGCCCGGCTGAGTAGAACTCTGGGTGATCTGCACACCAGGAGTGCTTGACTGCATGGCTTCCAGTGCGTTGGTGGTGTTCAGTTTGGCGATGTCTTCACCCTTTACCTGAACGGTAGCACCGGTAACCAACTTCTTCTTCATCGTACCGTAACCAATGACCACCACGTCATTCAGCATGGCGTAGTCTTCTTTTAAGGTGACGGTGATGCTTGACTTTCCTGCCACTGACACCTTCTGGGGCTCATAACCCACATAGGTGATGGTGAGGGTGGCGTTGGAGGGAGCCTCTACGCTGAAGTTTCCATCAAAGTCGGTGATGGCACCGACACTGGATCCTTCCACTTTCACGGTCGCACCGATTACCGGGTCGCCCGCTTCATCTACAACTGTTCCCTTGACGACACTCTGAGCCATTGCTCCCAATGGGAACAAACAGAGCAGGAACAGAAATACTAACGGCTTTTGTAGTAATTTAAAATTCCACATAGCTTGGTTTTTGGTTAAAAATAAAAGAGTAATATAATCTTTTTCTAATCAATGATGTCGCCCGTTCTCCTACTTTTCGTCTGGGCGCACTATTTCGGTTTATTAAGTTAGGTGCAAAGTTAATTTATTTTAATGATGTGTCGATAGTTTATGTGTCAGTTTTTTTTAGATGATTGTTTTTCGAAACAAAATGATACATTTTAAAAACACAAAACCATGAATTTTGGCAGAAAAACACGGATATATGGAGTAAAACGGCTTAGAAATTGCCCCAAGTAGTGGTTTCTTATTTGATTCTCTTAACAAAGTCTATGGCAGAAGAGCCTTTTTGATACGATTATGTTTCTTATACTTTTAAATAAGGTGTAAAGAAAGTTATCCTGTATCACAGATATTATGATTTGTCACATTATAAAAGAATGAATGCAAAAGATTTTTATTCTTTGCTTTATTTTTATTTATTTTGCAAAAGATCATCATTATGTTAATCAGACTGATAACCGAAACAATTGCTAACTAATTTTATCAAATTCATTCAATATGCTGAAAAAACTCACCCTATTGTTGCTTTTGGGGATGCCTTTGGCCTCTACGGCCCAAAATCCCATCATCCGCAATCAGTTTACCGCCGACCCCACAGCAAGGGTTTTCGGCGACAAGATTTATCTCTATCCCTCTCATGACATCTTTCCTCCCGCAGGTCAGCGCCAGGATTGGTTCTGCATGGAGGACTACCACGTGTTCTCTTCCGAGAACCTGACAGACTGGACCGATCATGGCATGATTGTCACCCAGAACAAGGTGCCATGGGTAAGACCGGATTCTTATTCGATGTGGGCGCCCGACTGCGTGGAGAAAAATGGAAAGTACTATTTCTATTTCCCCTCCTCACCGAAGGACGGACGTGGCTTTGCTGTTGGCGTGGCCATCGCTGACAGTCCGACGGGACCGTTCATCCCAGAGCCGGAGCCTATCAAGGGCATCAACGGCATCGACCCCTGTGTGCTTCAGGCCTCCGATGGCAATGCATATATCTTCTGGGGCAACGGACGTTGCGCCAAGTTGAAGCCAAACATGAAGGAACTTGCTGACGACAACCCGAAGGAGACCGTCAAGTGGGGCAACCGCGAGATGGAAATGGTGGGCGTCAGTTGCCTCAAAGACCTGCCCAACCGTCAGGCAGAGGGTCCGTTTGCCTTTGAGTATAACGGCAACTATTACCTGACATATCCTTACGTGAGGGAAAACACCGAGGTTCTTGGATACGCCATGAGCAAGAATCCGATGGGTCCCTACGAATATAAGGGACTCATCATGGCCGAGCAACCCAACGGCTGCTGGACCAACCACCACAGCATCGTCAATTTCAAGGGCCAGTGGTATCTGTTCTATCACCACAACTATTTCTCACCCAGTGATGACAAGCGCCGCTCTGCCTGCATCGAGAAACTGTCCTTCAATCCCGACGGCACCATCCAGGAGGTGAAGCAGACCATTCGTGGCGTAGGTGTCAACAAGGCCACGGAGAAAATCGAGATCGACCGCTTCAGCAGCGCCAGCGCCGATGTGACTGAATCGCTGATCGACACGGTCAACACTTTCCGCAGTTATCAGGCCACCCTGCCTGCCAAAGGCAGTTGGCTCCAATATAACGACGTTGACTTCAGTGTCATCAATGATGGCTACCTGATCATGAACGTCAAGGCTTCCGACGATACGGAGTTGTGCATCCGCGAAAAAAGTCCCAAGGGCAAGGTCATCGCACGCATCAAACTGGCCGTGAGACCTCCAGAGCCTCCCGCAGGTGCTGCCCCCAACCCCATGATGAGCCGTTTCCGCCGCGACTTGCGCAACCAGTGGCTCACACAGGCTGTCAACTTGGAGTACAAGCCTACGGGCGTGACCGATTTGGTCATCACCAACGAGGGTGAGGGTGCTCTCAGCGTTGACTGGGTGCAGTTCAAGAACCGTCCCAACTATTTCTCGCCGGTCGCTGCCAATGCTCCGGCTGCCAAGCCTGATAACGACGGCTTCATCCGCCGCTGGATGTTGCTGGAGCCCATCGACAAGCCCAACAGCGGAAACACCGTCTTCACCGACAGTTATCTGCGCGAGCATTTCAACAGGTCATACTTCAAGGGTCAGCAGACCATTCTGCCGAAGGACGGTCAGAAGGTGACTGCCGTGTTCCAGCAGGAGCAGGCTCCCGCCGGCTTCGGACGTGGCGCTGCCGCACCTGCACAGCCTGAGGTGAAGACCGTGAAGCAGACTCTGACCTGGCATGCCCTGGAAAGCAACATGTTCAACGTGAAGTTGTTCCGCTTCGCCGAGAAATATGGCGAGAAGGTCTATGGCGTGCTCTTCTGGGGTGTCACCATCATCGACTGCCCGGAGGACATCGAGAATGTGCGCCTGGCTGTTGGCAGCAACTCCGCTTCCATGTGGTGGCTCAATGGGGAGGAAGTCCTGCTGCTCAGTGGCGACCGCCGCATGGTGAAGGACGACGCCATGTCGAAACGCATTACCCTGAAGAAAGGCCGCAACATCCTGCGCGGTGCCATCATCAATGGTCCTGGCATGAGCGACTTCTGCGTACGCTTCCTCGACGAGAAAGGCTTACCTGTCACTAACTATACTATAACCGTTAAATAATAACCAATAACGTTAAGCAGAAGATTATGAAGACGAAATATCTGATAGGTTTATCATTTGTCATTTGCAATTTATCTTTCAGCCCAGTGGCGGCGCAGGTGGGCGAGCCTTACATACACGACCCTTCGACCATCGCCGAGAGCGACGGCAAGTACTTTACTTTTGGCACCGGTGGCGGAGGCCTCATCAGTGAGGACGGCTGGAGTTGGCATAGCGGAGCAGACCGTCCCGGCGGCGGTGCTGCACCCGATGTGATGAAGATCGGCGACCGCTACCTGTGCATTTACGGTGCAACAGGCGGTGGACTGGGCGGCGGTCACAGCGGCCGCATCCTGACGATGTGGAACAAGACCCTCGACCCGAAATCGCCCGATTTCAAATGGTCGACCGCTGTGGAGGTGTGCTCGAGCGATGGTATGGAAGATCAGGATGCCATCGACCCGGGATTGCTCCTTGACCCCACGACAGGACGCCTCTGGGCCAGTTATGGCACTTACTTCGGTACCATCCGACTGATTGAACTCGACCCGAACACGGGCTTCCGCGTGAGTGGGAACAAGGAGAAGGACATCGCCATTGACTGCGAGGCTACCGACCTCATCTACCGTAACGGTTGGTATTATCTGCTGGGTACTCACGGTACCTGCTGCGACGGTGTGAACTCTACCTACAACATCGTGGTGGGCCGTTCCAAAAGCGTTGAGGGTCCTTATATAGATAATGTGGGCCGTGACATGTACCACGGCGGTGGCCGTATGGTCATTGCTGCCGGTAACCGCAAGACGGGTGCCGGGCACTTCGGACGCACCATCATCGACGAGGGTGTGGAGATCATGTCGTTCCACTGGGAGGCTGACTTCGACCAGAGTGGCCGCAGTGTGCTGGCCATCCACCCCTTGCTGTGGAAAAATGACTGGCCTGTGGCTGGCGAACGTTTCAAGGAGGGTACCTATGAGATTGAGTCGGAGCGCCGTGGCTACTCTCTCGAACTGGCTGTCGACTTCGTGCGCATGCAGCAGGAGCGTCAGGGATGGATGAGAAATAACAGCAATCCGCAACCGCCGAAGCCCATCGCCAACCAGACTTTGGAGCAGGTGGCTTCCACTTGGCCGGCTGGCGACATCCCCGTGCGTGCCGGAGATTTCATGTTCCGTCCCCACCAGTTGTGGTCGGTAAAGGCTGTGCCTGAGGCCGGAGGCTACCTCGGAGGTCCGTATTACAAGATTGAGATTGAGGGAACGGAGCGTGCGCTGACCGCCACCGAGTCTCTCGAACTGACCACCACTGCTTTCACGGGTGCTCCTGAGCAACTGTGGCGTGTGGAGCAACTCACCGATGGCACCTTCCGCCTGCTGCCCAAGCAGATACCGGGAATGGAGGGCATCAACACCAAGTATGTGCTCTACTCTGCAGGTGACAGCACCCCAACCCTGGCCATCTACGATTTCAGCAGCGACAATTCCAAGTGGAATTTCCGCCGTCAATAAGGACACTCAAGTCCGGCGATAATAAAAAAGAGTGGTGCAGCAACATTCGCTGCGCCACTCTTTTTCAATTTTCAATTCAAGTTTCGTATTTGTTCTATTTTTGGGAGTTTAGGAGTTTAGGAGTGTAGGAGTTTAGACAATAGATCTGACTATTCATCGTCAGCATCGGCTATGACTTGCAAGAGTAATGTCTACACTCCTAAACTCCTAAACTCCCACACTCCTAAACTCCTAAACTCCCACACTCCTAAACTTCTACACTCCTTTCAACTTGAAAAAGTTGAATTTTCAATTGAAAATGAAGTAAAGCCCTACCATCACAGCGGCGAGGAGCAGCCAGAGGATGACCGTGAAGCGCCGGACGGGTTCGCGGATGGGGGCCGGTATCTCGTGCGGTTGACTGCTCTTGTCACACAGGGAGACGATGACCATCATCGCTGCAAGGATGACAAAGAGCCAGAACGACAACAGCATGAAGTGGGGCCAGGGGAATGAAAGCCACTGGGGAGGCCACAGATAGAGGATACCGACGATGAGGCAGAAGGCGGTGCCTGCGGTGAGTGCGAGATTGGCGGCCCGCGTGGTGGCGCGCTTCCAGAACACGCCGAGGAGGAACACGGCGGTCATCGGTGGGGCAATGAATCCCAATACAGACTGGAAGACATTGAACAGGTTGAGTCCCTTGATGCTGTCGATGGCCACCGTGAGGGCAATGGCAATGACGGCACCGGCAAGTGTCACCACACGGCCCACCTGGTTGATATGGGCCTGAGAGGCATCCGGACGGAATTTCTTCACGTAGATGTCCATGGTGAATACGGTGCTCAGAGCGTTGAGAGCCGAACCGATGGTGGACACCAGGCAGGCGGTGAGCACGGCGAACACCAGACCGACCATGCCGACGGGGAAGAGGTTCTCCACCATGGTGAGGTACGCCTCATCGGGATTCTCCAAAGTGGGATAGAGGGCGAAGCAGATGACACCGGGCAGGATGTAGAGGGGAACGTCGAGAATCTTGAGCCAGCCGGTGAAATTGGTGCCTCGCTGACCCTCGTCAAGACTCCGGGCGGCCAGCACGGGCTGCACCATCGACTGGTCGGTACACCAGAACCATACGCCCATGATGGGATAGCCCAAGACGATGGGCAGCCAGGGAAACGCCTCGTCGCTGTTGGGCTTGAACAGCACCCAGTAGTCGGAGGGCACCTTGGCAGCCAGTGCGCTGATGCCGCCCACATGACTGAGACCGACAATGGTGAGGGTGGCGGAGACGATGATGAGCAGGATCATCTGATAGACATTGGTGTAGGCCACTGCTTTCAGACCGCCCATCATGGTGAAGAAGGCAGAGATGAGCAGCAGGATGAGGGCCGACAGCCACATCGGGATGTCAAACACCTGGCGGATGAGGATGCCACCGGCGAAGAGGGTGAGCGCCAACCAGGATATGATGATGGTGACGATGGTGTACCAGGCCAGGATGTTGCGGGTCGACTGTCCGAAACGCAGGCCCATGAACTCTGGCAGCGTACTGATGTTGGCTCCTAAGTAGCGGGGGGCGAAGACGAAGGCGAGCAAAGCGATGAAGATAAAGGCATACCACGCGTAGTTGCCCGACACGATGCCGGTGGTGAAACCCGCGCTGGCACTGGCTATGAGCATCGACGGGCCGACGTTGGTGCCCCACATCGAGAACCCGATGTGATGCCAGCGGAGTGAATGCTCGGCGAGGAAGAGACTGCTCTCTTTCTTGCGCTGCATGCTTGCCCAGATGCCGATGGCAAGCAGGATGATGAAATAGACGGCCAGGATGATCCAGTCGAGGCCTTGCATGTAATGTGTGCTCATAGTTCGTATCCTTGATAATCGTGTGAAATAGTCCACCAAACACTCTTGGAGAGGTCCATCTCATCGGTGCTCTCCACATCGGTGGGGTAAATTCTGATCATGGCTCCCGGACGCACGAAGACGGGCATGTGCTCCAGCGGTGTTTCCATATGTTCATACCAGCGGCCTCCTTCCAGGCGCTCGCCGGTGAAGAAGTTGACCCACATCCCCTCGGGCAGGTAGATGTCGCGGCAGTTGTCGCTGCTCATCACCGGACAGATGAGAAACTCCTTTCCGAAGTAATACTCGTCGTCGATGTGCCAGCATTGGCGGTCGTGGGGATGCCGCAGCAGCAGGGCCTGGACAAGGGGCAGGCCGCTCTTGCAGGCTTTCTCGCTCTCCTCGATGATGTAGGGTATCAGCCGGTAGCGCAGGTGCCACCACTTCTTCACGATGGGAGCGATGGCGGGATAGTGCCAGGGCTCGCGCTTGCAAGTGCCGTGGTAGCGCATGTGCGAGGTGAAGACACCAAACTGCGTCCACCTCACATATACCTTCTCGTCGAGGGGGGAGTTCATGAAATCGGGAATGGAATGGAATCCGGGCACATCATGGCTCCAGAAAGCGAAGCCGCTCAGACCGAGATGGAGACCACCGCGCAGCGATCCCGCCATGCCGTCCCATGAACTGGCGCTGTCGCCCCCCCAGTGGAGGGGGTAACGCTGGCATCCTGCCCATCCGGCGCGTGCCCAGATGATGCCGTCGCCCGTCTCCTCTTTGGTCACTTCGTAGGCTGCCTTCTGATAGAGCAGGGCATAGAGGTTGTTGAGTTGTGCCGGGGTCATCGAGTGATAGACGGCATCCATGTGGATGTTCTCGCCAAAGTCGGTCTTGATGCATTTCACACCCATGCGGAGCAGGTCGCGCAGCAGCGACTGGTACCATTGGGTGGCTTCGGGATTGGTGAAGTCGATGGTGCCGGCATAGTCGAGCGCGGAGAAGTTGCTGCCTTCGCTGGCCTGCTCATGTATCAGTGGACCGATATAGTTGTGGGCTTTGGCTTCTTCCAACTGTTCCGCTCCTTTGGCGACGTAGGGCAGTTGCCAGAGCGATACCTTGAACCCCTGTTCTCCAAGCCGCCGGATGAAACCTTCCGGGTCGGGGAAACGCTCGGGGTTGAATTTCCATTCGCACAACCAATCCTGACGAAACCACCCTGTGTCGAGGTGGATGACATCGCAGGGATAATGCTCCTCGCGCAGACGGTGGCAGATGTCTTCCACCTCGTCGGCGGAGAAATAGGTCATGCGGCTCATCCAGATGCCAAACGACCATAGGGGCGGCATGGCTGGGAAACCAGTGAGCATACGGTAGGAGCGGAGGATTTTTTCCGGTGTATCGCCTCCGATGAGGAACGTGTCGAGGGTGGCACGGTCGCAGAGGAACTGCACTGAACGGGTGGAGTGGTCGGCGAGGGAGAGTTTGCAGTAGTCGCTGGTATGGTAGAACACGCCATAGCCGCGGCTGGAGAGATAGAAGGGGATGTTCTTATAACAGCGGCGGTTGTTGACTCCCTGTCCGTCCTGATTTTTCAGTTGGAAGGTCTGACCGCTCAGGTCCATCTTGCGGAAACGCTCGCCGGTACCCACAAAACACTCTTGGGCCTCGCATCTGAAACTGAGGGTGGCGCGCTCGCTGTGGCTGCCGCTTCTGCTGACATAGCCGATGGGCAGGGCGTCGTAGCGGGGTGGGGAGAAATGGTCATCGCTCAGTGCGATGCCTTTCTGCTCGTTGCCGTCGGGATAGAAGGTGATGAAGGGGGCGGGCTGTGGGGCTGGGAGCAGGTCGCTCCAATGGTCGAGGATGGGTGCGCTGAGGTCAATGAAGGCCCTGACCTTGCCGTCCTGACCGAGTATGGCTGTTCCGTCGAGGTGCAGGGGTTCTCGCTCCACCTGCATGGTGAGCATCTCGTCCATTTCTGTCATCTCATCGCCGGTCATGCTGATGAAGAGGCGCAGGATGTCGGGGGCGTATGCCCTGATGATGAGGGTGTGGCTTTGCTGCGCGACGTGGGGGTCGGGTGCCATGTCCTCCTGAAGCAGTTGGCACTGGAAGGGAATGGTGATATGGATATCGCCCCCATGTTCTTTGATGGCTGTTGGTGCGTAGGCTTTCCATAGGGCTTCATCGCTTTGCAGCGTGGGGTCGAAGTCCATGAAGTCGAAAAGATGGTAGTTGGTGGCTTTCATAATAAACCTTATGGTTGGGGGACGTTGATGTGGATGGCGGGACCAGGGTTGTTGAATCCGATTTGCTCTTTTGTAATCAGTCCTTCTCCTGTGATGCGGTTGTTGCGAATGGTGTAGCCATCGGTGGCAGCATCAAGGTAGATGGGGAAGCATCGGTCGTTGGTGGCATAGGGCGCAGGCTCGTGGGGATAGATGGTATTGCCTTCCATCACGGAGTGCGGTTGGTTGGATAGGGTGTAAATGGCCCCCACGTCGTATAACTGCATGGCATAGTGGTTGACCAAGTTGTGGGTGATGCTGTTGTGCGACATGCCTGTGTTTTCAGGTGTCCAGCCCCATCCCACGCAGATTCCGGAGTAATTGACGCTGTCTATTGCGTTATGGGTGATGTCGGTGTGGGTCACATAGCCGCAGCCGATGGCTACGGCACCCCAGTCCTCCTTGGTGGCGTTAATGATGGAGTTGCTGCTGATACTCAGATTGCGGCATAGTGGAGCAAGGTCGGTGTAGGGGCGGTGCACCTCTCGCGGACTTTCTGCAAAGGACCCTGCAAGGATGGCCGTTCCGCCGATGTCGGAGAAAAGACAACCGCTCACCTTGCAGTCGCTGATGCCGACAGAGAAGTCGAGGGCGGTGGCGGCGAGTTGGGTGAAAACACATTTCTCCACATGGACGTGATTCGCCCAACAGATGCTCACTGCAGCAACGGGGCGTTCTATCCAGGCTTGGTTTTCAAGGGTGGCAGCCCAGGGCAGACCTTCTTTTTCCAATTTGTAGGCATCGATGATGGGGAAACCACCTTGCAGCGTCACGTGTCCTTTGTGCAGGGGACGGTTCCAACAGGTCTTCTCAAATTTCAGACCTTCCAACGTCACATAGTTCACAGGATTCTCCTGTGTACCTTGAATAATGATGAGTTGCTCGATACCGTCGCGTTGTTCGGTGGTGCGCAATAGGAAGGCACTGTTCCCTTTCTCGCCCCCTACAATGGGTTGTGGCCAGGGGTGCTCAAACTCCAAACGGCTTTCGGGTTCCATAAAAGTCAGTTCGGTTTTGTCTCCTTTCACTTTCGCCTCCTTGACCCGGAGGATGGCCATTGCCCACCGCTGTTGCAGCACCATCTCGAGATGGGGTTCGCGGAGCACATCCTGAGGTGGCGTGGGGATGGTGATGGTGCGTTTTTGCTTGTCGAAGGCGATGATGCGTTCCAAGCCTTCCGTAGGGAAGAGTTGGGTGTGCTGCTGGGGTGCGTCACCGCAAATCACGGTGCCGTCTTCTCCGCTGATGACGGTGGGGGAGTCCTCGCTGCCGCTGTCCTCCGGTCGGATGAAGAGGGGCTCTTCCATATAGTATTTCCCTGCCCTGACAATGATGTGGATGCCGCCTTGGCATCTGGGGTCACCTGTCCGTCTCCATTCACGGGCTTGGCGCAGTGCTTCATGAAGACTGCCGTCGGGGGTGACGATGATGTCTCCTGCAAAGGCATACAAGGGCAGGAGCGTTAGTAGCAGGATGAGAGGTCTAAGATATTGTTTCATAACTGTTAATCAGTTTTTTGATGAGTTTGGTCTCGTCCTCATGCTCGCGGTGTATGGCTACTCGGATGCTGTTATCGCCAAGCAGTCCCTTGAGCATGTAGTGATGGCTTTCTATCTTGAAAAAGGGTTGGCGCAGACTGTCCATCAGCAGCAGACTCCCCAGCGGTCGGAGTGACATGACGAGTTCACGGGTCACCATGCCGTCAAGTTGATATTGCGAGGCATGCCATCCTGCCTCGGCACAGGGTTCGGGTGAGGGTGTGATGCTGATGATTCTCATAGGCCTTGACAGATATCTTGAAGGGCATCGACCAGTGCCCGCAGGTCGTCCTGTGTGGTGTGGTAAGACAGACTTACCCTCACGGTGCCCCAAGGGGTGATGCCAAGTTGCTGGTGGATGAGGGGAGCGCAGTGCAGACCGGTTCTGGTGGTGATGCCGTAGGCGTTTTGCAGGATATATCCCACGTCGGCGGGTTTCAGCCCGTCGATGTTGAAACTGACGACAGGTCCTTGCGATTCTCCTCCATGATGGCCACTGTTGTAAAGCCTTATCTTCGGGATGCCTTTCAGTTGGGTAATGAGCCATCCAGTCTGCTGTTGCAGTTGGCCAAAGATGGTTTCCACTCCCGCTTGCAGCACATATTCCACACCTGCTTTGAGACCGGCGAGTCCGGGCATGTTGGGGGTGCCTACCTCGTATTCCCAGTCACCGTCTTTGTATCGGATGACGCTGCTGTCGCGCCCGGTGCCGCCGAAGAGGGTGGGGCGGAGGCTGACACCGGGACGGATGTAGAATCCCCCGGTGCCTTGCGGTCCGAATAAGCCCTTGTGCCCGGTGAAGGCGATGAGGTCAACCCCCCATTCCTCGGCTTGGATGGGGATACATCCCGCACTTTGTGCGGCATCGAGCAGCACCAGCATGCCGCGCTGATGGGCCTTTTGGCAGATGGTGGCGATATCATGGATGGCTCCCGTGACATTGGAGCAGTGAGGGAGGATGAGCAGCCCAGAAGGGCTATCTGGAGGATCTAGAGGATCTAGATGATCTAGATGATCTAGATATTCTAGATGCTCTAGATATTCTAGATCCTCTAGATTTTTTAGATTTTCGATGGGGCGGAGCACGCTGTTGTGGTTGTCGGTGGTGATGGTGGCGTGCCGGAAGGACAGACCGCCGATGAGGCGGTTGAGGGCATCGGTGGCTCCGCTGGTGAAGAATATCCTGTCGGGATGGCTCACATGCAACATCGTGGCGAGGTCTTCCCGCAGTGCAGCCATGATGTCATCGGATGCAGCGAGCGAACTGCGCAGGGCACTCGATGGCATCGTTTCCAAAGCCTCGGTGACGGCTTTCACTACCGACGGGGGCTTGGGGTAACTGGTGGCGGCATTGTTGAGGTAGACCATGGCGGCGGAATGAATTGCTCAGCAGATCTTACTGATGTTCCATCACCCTGAAGCCCATCACCTGGCCTATCTGATGCAGCATCTTGGCATAGTCGCCAAAAATGAGCACCTGATGATGTCCGAATCCTGTCAGTTGGTGCATGAACCCGCGGGCATCATTCATCTTAATATAATAATAAGGTGAGCAGTAGACGGCATCAAACTCCGAACGGAGCACCTCTCCGCGCTTCACGCTCATCGTGTCTGCCATGGGGTTGAAGCGTCCGAGGGTGATATATTGCTCCTCGTTCTCGGTGAAGTCTACCTGCAACTTCCCGCCAAAGCCCTGACCGGTGAAGGCCCAAAGTTTGTACTGGAGCGGTTTGCTGCCATAGCCGTTCATGCAGAGGGCGGGTACGGCATGGTGGATGCGCAGCAGGTCGTCGGTCTCCATGTTGGGATTGCCCATGAAGGCGGGGCGTATGGCGGCGGCTTGCATGATGGTCATCGCCAACAGCGCGTTGAGGTCTTCCTCGCAGCCACTGGGATAGCCCTCGTCCTTGAGGAGCGAGTGACAGATGCAGGGGGTGAACTTCCGGTTCTGGGGTATCTCGCTGGTACACAGTTCATGGCAGGCGGTGGAGAAGGCGTTGCAGTCGTATGCCTCCATCATCCGCTTGGCGGCGAGGTAGTATTTGATGTCGTTGATGAACCACTCCTTGCGCACCTTGGTTTCCAATGCGTTGCCCCAGATGCGCTCTGCGATGGGTGATGCCTCTTCGTCGGTCACCTCGTCCATGTATTTGAAAATGTCCCTGAAAGGCAACTTGACAATCTCCATGCCGTAGCGGCTGCGGATGAGTTCGGGGTCGCGGATGACACTCTGCAGACCGAAAGTAGGCATGCTGCCGTGGGTAAGCACCAGCGCGCGGGTGTTGGCCACCACCTTGCGCACCCAAAGCACGTGTGCAATCTCGTTGAGGTCCTGGATGTCCATGCAGACAAATGCCTCCAGGCCAATGGAGCGGCAGTAGGCGGCGAAGTCGATGCCCTCGTTGCCGTTCTGCATGATGACAACGGGCTTGCGGTAGCGTTCGAGTTTTGGGATGCGCCAGTTCATGCACAGGAAGAAGTCCACTTGGTCGATGTCTTCCTCTATCTGGGCATATATCTCGCGGCTCACCACGAATTTCTCGTCGTAACGGGCATCGATGGCGGGCAACAGGGTGATTTCAGAAGTGACTTTCTTTAATTCCTCTTTGGCGGCCTCAAAGGCGGCGGTGGCGGCGGCATCCTCTGCCTCGGGGGTCATGTCCTTGGCATATCCTGCACGGCAGGGTCCCTCCCAAAAGTGGGAGTGGGTGAGGCAACCCACAATGGGGCGCACCACCAGTTTCTGTTCCATTGCTTTCTTCATGTCTTTGGGATTCGTTTTAGTTGGATGGATCATCCTTTTACCATAGACGTTTCAGATAGGCCGATGTACTCTATAAAAAAAGAAGAGGGGCAGGATTTCCTGCCCCGGTGATTCAATTTGGTTTTTGGAAAAATGATAGGTGAAAGACTTATTGTGCAATGTGCTTTTTGCCGTTCTCAATGTATATCTTACGGCTGGGTTTTCCTTTTAGACGTGCTCCCGAAAGGTCGTAGATGGCACCGGATTTCAGCGTCTCTGTTGTGATGTCCTTTATTCCGCTGGGGGCAGTCTCAGCGAACTGCCAGGAGTCGAATTTCACGTTGCTTGCCTCGGTGAAGACGAAGAAGACATTTTTGACACCATTGAACACTGTCGGATCCACTTCGAAGGTATGGTCTTCGAGACTGGTCGAGGAAAATTCAAATGAGGCCACTGTCGCATAGGAGACGGCCTGGAAACGGATTTCCAGTTTGCCCTTGCCGCTTGCTCTGAAGGTGAAAGACTTGGGCCCCTCACTGCCGAAGTCCACATTGCGTACCATCGTCCATGAACCTGCCTTCATGTTGATCTGCATGTTGCTCGACGCATCGTTGCCCAAAGTGCTGACGTTGGTCACTCTCGTGATGTTGGTGAAATCCTCGTAGTTGACACCGCCCGACGTGGCCATCGTCTCGGCCTGCTGCAGGGCAAAGGGGTCGACGTTGCGGACAGCGCTCGGACCTTTTTTGGTCATGGTGATTTGCTTGATGGTCTGGGTGCTTTCGTTCACGTTTGCTTTCTCCACGCCGATGGACCGGAAGCCTGAGGCGCCCGTCTTCATGTCCTGCTCCAACATCGAGGAGTGGAAGAACAGGTAGTAGTCATCACCGAATTTCTGAAGATGGGTATGGTTGTTGCCCCATCCGAAACCGAAGTTGCCTTCGTTGGGCACGTACTCTCCTTTGTACTCCCATGCGTCGGGATCCAACGGGTTGTCGGTCACCATATAGCACATGCTGCACGACGAGGGTGCCTTGTTGTTGCCGCGCTTGGCATATTTGCTCCAGTCTTTGCGGTCCGACCAGGAGGTGTTATAGGTGTAGACATACCTACCGTTCATCATGTTGAGTTCGCTGGCCTCAAACAGATAAGGAGCAGGCAGGTTGACGGCCTTTCCATCGAGTGCTGTCATGCTCTCCTTGAGTTTGGCGATGCGGGAGTTGCCTGGCATCAGTTTCGTGCCTTGGCTGTTGGGGTCGCCGCCACCGAAGGCAATCCAACCGACTCCATTGTCGTCAATCACCACGCCGGGGTCGAAGATCCAGTTGCAGGGTTTGACACCTGGCGTGTCGCCGTCGATGAGCGGCTTGCTCAGAGGTGACCGCCACGGACCGATGGGGGTGTCGGCTCTCAGCATGCCCACGCTGCCTCCGCTGTTGGCGAAATAGAGGAAGAACTCATTCTTGCCTTGCTTGTTCACACGCCAGGTCACTGACGGGGCCCAGGAAGCGGCAAAACGCCATCCCCAACTGCTGCAGAGTTTGGCGACATCGATGGTGCCGTGGAAGGTCCAGTTGACCATGTCATCGGAGGAGAAAACAACCAGTGATTTGATGGCGCCATAGTCATTGCTTCCTTTTTTGCCATTTTTGATAAACTGCTGGTGGTCGTTGGTTCCGTAAACATACACTCTGCCTTCAAATTCCAGTACTGTGGGGTCCGCACAGAAGACAGACGAACTGATGGGATTGGCATTGTTGGTGGCTTTGTAGTTCTTCGCCACACTTTGTGCTGTCACTTGCAAAGCGCCGGTCATCAGTATGGCTGCGGTCAAAATTCTCAATTTCATCTTGGTTGGGTTTTAGTACTGCAAAGGTAGTGCAAGGTGAGTGAAAAGCAAAGGAAAAAGCGAAGTTTTTGATGGCACTTTCTTGAGTTACTGCTTATATGGGATGTGAAGCCTCTGTCCCATCCTTCTACCTCATTTTGTCATAGGTCAATTTTTTCTTTTTTTATGGAAGAAAACTGTTGTAAATAGAATGAAATATCCATTTTTTTTATAATTTTGCAAAACGGATACATAGATTGTCTCCGTTTAAATGAATAAGTGATAATAGGGTAAAATCTAATTGTTTTATGTTTCTCATTCTGACTATTCTTTTTATTCTTGTCCTTGGAGGGGCGGTTTTTGTTTATTGGCAGAACCGTCAGCAGAAAGCACAGGCTCGTCAATGTGCCAAGGAGGTGCAACGGTTCAATGAGAAACTGGCACAACTTTCCGACCCTTCGCATTTTTTCACCGACCAGGAATTGGCGGATCTCAAGAAGGAGGTAAAACCTTTGCTCAAGACCATCAACTGGTTGTATGACAGTTCGCTCATCTCAAATGAGTATCTTGATGATCTGGGATTGCACGACTTCATCGAGAAGCGCAGGATACTCAATCATATCCAACTCAACAACAACAAATCTTATCAGGGGAAATAAGTTTGTTGGCCCTTATTTTTGCAGGAAGACTTGATGGGTGATGGCACCGTTGTGCTGATTGCCTTCCACCATGCGTCCTCTGGTGGCATGCAGACGGAAACGGACATTCCACTCGCGGGGCCAGGCAGGGAAGAGCAGCAGTTGTCCGTCGGGTGTCTCCTGCAGCAGCATCTCCTGCAATCCGATCATGGCCGCACCGCCTCGGTTGAGGTCGGGTGCCCAGTCAAAACCGGCATCCCAGAAGGCGGGGTAGCGGTAGGGACCGTCGGCCAGTTTCTCGCTGTTGAGCCGTTGGGCCTCTTCTGTCAGACCGAGGCACGCTGCCCAGATGTTGTCTTGCTTCCACCCCTTGGTGCTGCGCATGTCAAGGGCATGGGGGTCTTTCCAATAGGTGTTGCGTGCGATGGTAAGTCCGTCACGCCCCTGCCCGTAGATGCGCCAGGGGAAGACGGGGTACAGTTGTGGCGTCTCCGTGTTTTGTATGCGTGCCCAGGTGATGGCGGGCGCGATGCAGGTGTCACCGTCGATGACATGGAGAGGGATGTCAGGAATGCGTTCGGATGGTAGCGGAGCGTGTGGATAGAGTGCGGTCACTGCCTTCAGTGCGGCGATGGTGCTCGACGGGTTGTAGGCCATCTTGTAGGTCTCGCAGCCGGAACCAGGGTAGATAATGAGGCGGTCGTTCCCGTCAAACGTCTTTGCACCTCGCTGACGTGCCCTGTACTGGTAGTGCTCATCGAAGAAACGCAGGCATTCCTCAACAAGTGGATGGTATTTCTTGTAGGACAGTGTGTCGTTGGCGTAACTGGGTGCCAGGAGTGCCATGAGGCAGAACTCCAGGGCGGTGTCCCATTCATATTCGAGCCAGGCATTGCGCTCCACTCCCCAGTCGCTGCCCTCCGGATGCTTGCCGTATTCCGCAGGGTTGGGAAGTCCGAAATTTTCTGTCTGTTCGGTAAAGGAGGCTCCGCCATGTCCCCAGTAATGCCGGGTGCGAGCCACGGCGGTGGGCAGCATCCTCAGATAGGTGTCGAGTTGGGCGGCCATCATGTCTGTGTCGCCGCTTTTGAGCATGGGCCAGTAGAGGAGCCGCTGGTTTTGTGCCGTCATTGTGCCGCCGCCCCATTTGCGGTAGTCGGGGGTGAAGGGGTTGGTGGGTGCTCCGTCTTTGGGCGCCTCCACATAGGCGGGGTCGAAGGTGAACAGGCCGCCGTTGAATTTGGTGGGCCATTTCCCATAAGCGTTGCAGCCGAGCAGATAGCGCATCAACTCGTAGTTGCGCACCATCCGTGATGCCTCAGGGTTGCTGCCGTCTGTCTCTATCCAACTGCGCTGCCAGAAAGCGTGCCACCAGCGGGCTGACCGCTTTTTTGACTCGTTGGCATAACGCGGTGGGTTCCCAGACATACCTTCGCCGTTGTCGAGCGTGATCTCAACCACGGCATGGCGCAAACGGTCGTGACGGAAATTCCATGACCGGTAGTCGGTGGAAGAATATTGTCCTTCATGGGTGCCACTGAAATGAAAGCCATTGGTTTTCATCGTCATGGACATCGTCCTGCCGCCCAGGGGGTCGTAAAGACTGTCTTTGAGGGCGTCAAGCCGCTCGTAGGACACGGTGTAGTCGAAAACGGTGGAGGATGCGTTGCGGTGGCTGACTGTCAGCGACTGGTCATCGGCTTCTATCTGGTCTGCATGGGTGATGCAGTCTTTGGGTATCAGCCATTTGTAGGAGCATTGCTGGCACTCGGCTTTGGTCACAGGACGGTCCTTATAGCGCCAACTCTCATAACTGAGTGTGGCTTGTGTTTTTTGTCGGGTGTGGATGTCCAAAAAGACAATGGGATGGAAGACGTCTGCCCATATCGTCACCTCTGCTCCGCCGCCGCTGATGGTGACATGGCCTTGGTCAAGGTGGAGCGTCTGTCTGAAGTCATTGCTTCCCAATGGGTTGCCGTCAAGATGAAGGCGCCAGCGTCCGGCTTTCAGAAGGGTGTTGTTCTCATCAAACCAACCGCTTTGGGATGCATACATCAGGATGTCACCGTCCTCTACCCAGATGTTCATGCCGATGTCGTGCCCGCCACAGGGCATCGACTCACTGGAGTTCCGGCTCTGTGTGGTCCACACATAGTCTTTGGGCACATAGTCAGTAGCCAGCACCGATGCTACGGACAACGACATCAGAAATGACATCAATAATTTGTTCATCCTCAACTCAACTATGAACTATGAACTATGAATTATGAACTATGAACTCATTCCTCCCAATCGTCGCTTCTGAAACTGCTCACGGGCAGCCCGTCGCAGAAAAGGTCGCCATCAGCCCAGTTGCGGAAGGCATAGCGCACGGCCACAGGCTCTTTGACCGCCTCGCTGCGCAGATAGACACGGTTGCGCTCTATCCACGCTGTGGCAGGGTGGAACACGCGGTCGGCACCGGCTATCTCAAAGAGGTCGCTGGTGGTTCCTTTGTCGAAATACACCCACTCCTTGGAGCGGTCGAAGCGTACGACGGCGGTGTCACCCTTGAATTCCACTCCCTCATAACGGGCATGTTCGGGGATGCCGCCGATGCCGTAGGTCTTGCCCAAGGCGAGCATGGCGAGGCGCTCGCCAGCCTGGCGCTTCTTGCGGGGATGGATGCCGTATTCCAGTCCCGCGTCCATCAGCACGGCCATGCCGGTGTTGGGCACTTCGCGCTCCACACGGGCTTGTTGCTCGCGTAGCAATGCGCTGTTCACCTCCCATTTGATGAGGCTGTAGTCATAGGGGGCTATCTGACAGTAATAGAAGGGGAATTCGCCTTGCTGCCAGTCGGCTCGCCAGCCGCGGATCATGGTGCCGAGCATGTCGGCATAGGTGGCGTAGCGGGGCACATTGTCCTCGCCCTGATACCAGATGACACCGCGCATGGTGTAGCCGATGAGGGGATGGAGCATCCCATTGTAGAGTACGGTGGGGGTGCGGTTCTGCGACTTGATGTCGGCTGCTGACTGCGGAATTTTCGCGTCGGGGAAGGCTCGTAACCACTCGGCGGTCATCCATGCCTCGCAGGCCGACCCGCCCCAGGAGGCGACAATCAGTCCGACAGGCACGTTGAGCACGTCGCGCAGTGCCCGTCCGAAATAATAGGCTGTGGCACTGAACTCACGCACATGCGCTGGGGTGGCATCCATCCAACTGCCGCTGACGGTGTCGACAGGGGCAAACTGACTGTTGCGCTTCACGGTGAACATGCGCAGAAGGGGGTCACGACTGTGCAGACCGTCGGTGATGGCTCCTTCCACGGGTTGGGCCTTGAAACCTTTCATCTGCATCTCCATATTGCTCTGACCGCTGCAAACCCATACCTCGCCGATGAGGATATCGTTGAGGGTGGTCGTCTCGCCGTCGCTGAGGGTGATGGCATAGGGACCGCCGGCCTTGGGTGTCGTGATGGATTGCCGCCACTGCCCGTTGCCGTCAGTTTTGGATAGGTATTTCTTCTTGTCCCAGGAGGTGGTGATGGTGACGGTGGCATTCTTCTTCGCCGTCCCCCAAAGATTGGCTTGTGCCTCGCGCTGCAACACCATCCCATCGGAAAACATTTTGGGCAGCACCACCTTGGCGCTGGCCATCATACCCGTGAGTGTGCAGAAAATGAGGAGTAATAGTCTTTTCATGAGAAATAGTTTGTTTCAAGGGTCAAAGATACGAATAAGCGAGCGGAAAGCAAAACAAAACACGAAGTTTTTGTTTTGCTTTCCCGAGCGCAAGTATCTTTGACGCCATCAGTTCATACTCTGAGCGTGTCATACATATAATATACGTTTCTTGAAACAAATTATTAAGTCGTAAAATGATTTTTAACAAAGTGCCAATACCGGTTTTGAGTTAAATCTTGCAAATCTATACAAATCTTTCTTTTTCTATTCTTCTGATTTGTTTGATTTGAACCGATTTGTAAGATTTCTGCGCGAAGCGCACTCTATTTTTGTTATGCTGGTTCAGAATCAGGACATTACCTTTGGAATCATAAAAATGCGTTAAAGTAGACGAAAACAATGATAGTTGCGAAAAAAACATGTACCTTTGCACGGTTCTTTCTTCCTAATAGAAAGGTAATTATAGAATTAACAATAAAAATGCATACAATGAAAAAGATTCTTTTGATGGGCGTTGCCGCCATCATGGTTGCAATGAGCGTGAACGCTCAGGATGATGTGCTGCAACCCTATTTTGAATTGGATCAACTCCCCAAACTGGTCAATATTATGCCGCCTCCCCCTTCTTTCGACAGCCCGGAGTTTGCCAACGACATAGTGCGCTATGGCTGGGGCAAGCAGCAGCGACTGGATAAGGAACGGGTGGAACTGGCTATAGCCGATGCTGAATGGGACGACCACACCAAACTCTATGCACAGTGGAAAGATGCTTTCGGACTGGAGATCACCGAGACCGGAACACCCGAAATATGGAAACTGATGGAGACCAGCCTTGCCACCACCGACCCCATGCGCAAGGAGACCAAGGCTTTCTATCATCGCCAGCGTCCTTTTGAGCGTTTCGACGACGCCATGCCGTCCCATGAGGAAGACGAATTGCGCGGTGAGGGCAGTTATCCCTCGGGCCATAGCCTTCGCGGATGGGGCATCTCACTGCTCCTGGCACAGATTGCCCCGTCACGGGCCAACGAAATCTTCAGCCGTGGCTGGGACTACTGCAACAGCCGCGTTATCGTGGGTGCACACTGGCAGAGTGATGTCGATGCCAGTCGCACTGCTGCCAGCATCGGATTCTGTGCCCTGCAAGGCAGTGAAGCCTTCATCGCACAGATGAAGAAGGCTCAGCAGGAATATCAGGAGAAGACCGGCAGCGCGGGCATACGCGCGGCCATCGCTCCGGAAAAGCAGTCATCAGCCCGCATCTATCACATCGATGGCACACTCGTTGACGAGAACGCTCACGGCATCGTTATTGAGGAAGGCATGAAAAAAGTGAAACCATAAGGCAGGTTGCCCTTCAAGCATGAACATCAAATTACATACCCCAAAAAGTCTGAAGGCTGGCAGCGGGATGTCTTCAATGAAGCAATTCCTGCTTTCGCTGCTGGCCACCACCGTGTCTATTGCTCTCACTTTCGGCACGGCGGCTATCGTCGATAACAACAAGAAGCAGAAAGAGAAACGAGAGATTGTGATGATGGTGATGTACGATTTGCACAACTCACTGAAATCAGTGGAAAAAGCCGATTCCAACCTCCACCAGATTATGGACTGGCAACTGCAGATAGCAGAAGACACCACCCTGTTCGAATCGTTGAAATACTCTATAATGACGAATTTGCCCAAACTTGATTATACAGAGACTGTGGAACGCATATTCTCGTCGAACATCGAAAGCATCAATACGGTGGGCAATGTGCTGTTCACTGAAATGGTTTCGGAATTCTATTCGCATCGCAAGCAATACAAAGAGAGTGTATGCGACTCAATTTTCAATGAAATAAAAACGAGTTATGATGCCAACTCTTTTAAAAGCGTCCTTGATTTTGGTGTCATTTATTATACCCTTCTTAGTGGTTCTTTCCTGAGCCATATGCAACAAAAGTACGCCAATTGCAAGAAGATGATGAGTGTCACAGATGAGCAATTGGATGTTTATATAAAGAAAAGAGAACTCCTGGAAAAAGACAAGAGTGCTGAGCAACAAGTACAGGACTCTCTCTTGGAAAGGATGGGAGAGATAAATGAGAAATTAGAAAAAGCCAAGAAAAAATTGAAATTGGAATAAGCGATATGAAAAAAACAATTCTAAGCTGACTATGGCGTCACAGGTTTTCCCACCAAAATCATCATTGGTCCTGATGGCAAGATCGTGAAGACCATTGTGGGTGAGGATCCGTCTTTCTATACCCTTCTTGACGAATTGTTCAACCAATAGATCTTAGTTGAATCCTTTTTGTCACTGTGACTGTCAGATTCCTGTGATTTCTTACTCTTTATCATAAAGAGCAACCATTCATCATTAAAATACATACAACTATGATTCTGACAACAACCCCGCAGATTGAAGGACGCCCGATTCAGAGATATCTGGGCGTGGTGACAGGTGAGACCATTATTGGTGCCAATTTCGTGAAAGATTTTTTCGCTGGTATCCGCGACATCGTAGGCGGACGCTCTGCCAGTTATGAGAATGTGCTGCGCGAGGCCAAGGAAACCTCCATGAGGGAGATGATGGACCGCGCCATGGCCATGGGTGCCAATGCCGTTGTGGGCATAGATATCGACTATGAGACCATCGGTGCCAACGGTTCGATGCTCATGGTCGCCACCAGCGGCACGGCAGTAGTAATTTAGACCATTACTGATCAGTAATTTATAAGTATTGTTAAATAAAAGTGGTGCGAGATTTGGGTTTATGAAAAAAATAGCCATCCTCTTGGCCGTGTGCTCGATGTTCTGTTTCAGCAATGGCACAAATGCGAATGCGGCCTACTCAACCAACAATGCGGCAAGCAACATCTACGGCAATAGCATCGCCGCCAATACCTCCCTGGCTCAAGATACAATGGTGCTTGGCAAACTCTATTTCGTCAACATCAAGGAGGGAGAGCAGCCAGTAATGACTGGCTTGAGTTTGTTTGGCAACCGTTGCGGCAGCGAAAGTTTCAACCACAAGCCGTACGCCGCCGAAGGTATCCGCTCCGTTTTCGAACTTGACGAATGGATAGAGTTCTATCCACAAGCCAGTGCCAAATCAGGCATCAAGGTGATGGTTTTCACGCACAAGGAAGACCAAGGTTTTTACCTGAAAAATTCTTTGAGCGACAAGACCCCTGGCTACATTCAGGAATTGGACTTGAACAAAGATCCTGATGGAGATGAGACCTCGCATTGGGGGTCATTCTACCTTCATCCTGAAGAGGTCAGCCCAGGCTATTATGACTTTGTTTTCACCTACAAAAACAAGGTTGTTGCCACCATGCTCACCCATTTTTATAAAACAGAAGAAATCCACGAGAAATCTGATTCTGAGTTGGAAGAATTGGCGTCACAAAGACGCTGATGCTCAGTCCATCATCTGATGCTCAGTCCGTCATCCCTCTATCGTGAGGTGTACCTGATATACACGCCCTTTCTCAATCCAGCGGGAAGGGGCTTTTTTCCTGCACGGCGGTATTTGCCGTTGGTCCAGATGCCGTCGTAGGGAGGCGTGCCGAGGTCTGACCCCAAAAGGGCGTTTGCCCAGGTGTTCACCACCTCGATGCGCAGTTGATTCTTGCCACGTTTCACGGCCTTTGTGATGTCAATGCAATGAGGTGCCATCCAGGAGGTGCCGCAGCAGATGCCGTTGACATAGACGGTGGCGATATCGTGCACCTTGTCCAGGCATAGCCACACTTTTCCTCTCACCTTCCCTTTGTATTTGAAAGTGTTCTCATACCTCACGTGTCCCGAATAGTATTTGATGTGCGGGTCATCATAGGTCTCCCATCCCTTGAGCGTGTCGGCCGTGAGCCTGATGCCGTTTTCCTCAAAGGTCATCAGCCAGGGACCGGTCACCTCAGCCGTGGTGGAAGCATGGGCTTTTCCTGCCGTGGTGGATGCATGGGATTTTGGGGTCAATAGTTCTTCTTGAGGCATCGGCAGTCCGGTGGGCGCTTTCTCGTCTGAGGCGATGAGCAGCATCGAACCATAGGGGGTGAGGGTGATTGCCTCGGTGTCGGTGGATGCACAGCCCTTCAGCGGGTCATAAATATATCGGTATTGTCTTTTTGCCCTGAGTCGGGGCGTGAAAGTGATGTCACTGGCAGTCTGGTTGCTGATGAAATAGATGTCGGTCGGTCCGTCCTGCCGGTGGGTGTAGTCGAGTCCGGTGGGCAGCAGGATATCGGGTTGGATGCCGATGCGCCCCATGTCCGGTTCGGTCCAGGGTGTGTCGATGACGGTGGCTCCCTGTCGGCGCAGTGCCTCAATGAGGTCATTTCCCGTGTTGATGTTGGCGGGGTTCATCTTCCTCGCCTTTGGCACCACGATGGCTCGGTAGCGCATGCCGTCGCGGGTCACCACCTCACCATCCTCCACCCGCATGCCACGGAGCACGTCGTGGTTGAAGGAGTCGTATTTGTAGCCATGCAGGGGGTTGATCCAATCTTCCGCCTTCGTCATGTTGCGGGTGTGGTTGACACCCACCGGACTGGTTTCCATCGGCTGGCCCTCGTTGCGCAGCCGCACGGCCTCACGCTGGAGGATGGGGGCGCCGAACAGTCCGGGAAGCATGTCGGTGAGCCGCTCGGGCAGGATGGAGCGCCGTGGTACCTCATCGCCGATATAGACCGCGAGGTCAACCACCGGTCGGCCACGCTGCAGGAACGTCTGGCAGTTGCGGATATACTGTGCGAAAACAGGCATCTCTCTCCACCAGGTGTTGTCTCGTTGGAAGAAGGTGCCGATGCCGTCGAGCGTCATGCCGGGTCTGCGGTCGGTCCACGGGTTGTGGGTGCAGACATGGAAGACGATGCTGTTGATGCCGAGGCAGTAGTTGCGGTCGAGCAGCGGTTTGAGCAGGGCTGGTGTCTCGTCCCAGGTACCCCTTACCTCCGTGAATCCTTCTGCCTGGATGATGGACTTGCCGTAGATATGCGCTCCGCTGATGGCGTCGAGCATGTCGTTGGGCTTGTCGTGGGTGGGTGAGTTGAGCCAGAACTCACCCATGGGATAGTCTGCATGACGGTAGTGCAGCAGTCCGTCGCTCACCATGGTGGGGGCGACACATTCTGTCGACAGTTGCACGCCATAACGCCGTGCCGCTTTTTCCATCTCGTCGAAGAACACCTCATCGATCAGTTCAGCGATGGTCTGACGGATGTCGCGCAGCACTTGCTCGCTGCGCTCGCTGCTCCCGATGGGCACTCCGGCATAGACTGGTAGCCAGGGCAGGAGGTCGTAGCCACGGCGCTGGGCAAACTCGTCTGCGAAAGTCTCGCTCCAGTTTTGCGACCCACATTCCCAACTGTCCACATGCAGGCGGGTGACGACACCCTGAGGCGCGCGGCCGTGGATGGCGCCAAACCAATGGGTGAGTTGCTTTTGGATGGCGGGGCGTGAGAACTTGTCACACTCCAGTCCGCGACCGCCGCCGCCGGTGGCATTGGCGTGGCCGGTGGAGGTGTGTCCCATGCGGAGGATGCGCCATTGCCCACGGGGAACATTGACTTGACCATTGGATATGTTGAGACGAATGATTTTCTCTTGTGCCACACAGTCACTGGCATCGATGGCGAAAGGTGCGCTCACGCGCCATACAGCCCCGGATTTTCCCTCATAACCGTCGATGACCGGTGTGCCGGACAGTTCTATCTGTGCCACTTTCAAGGTGGGCTTCCATTTGGCGGCATCCATGTCCTCGCTGCCGGGGTCGCTGCCCTCGGGAGTCCAGTGAAACTTAAAATATCGTGCCGTGGTGGTGGGGAAGGCGTAGGTGGCGTAGGCATCGGTGTTCTGCCACCCTTGCCGTGCTGGTTCGATGTCGCGCACATGGCGGTAACCGGCACCGTCTTCTGAGGCATATACCTGCCAGCGATGGGCCTCATAGTTGTTGCCGCCGGTGATGATGCGTACCTGACGGAGGGTGAACGGTGTGTTGTAAGCAAAGATGATGTCGCAAGGGTCGTTGCTGCGGAAGGGAAACTCCACCGAGGCATGGGGCTTGCTGTCGTCGGGCTTCTCTGCCAACGGGATGGCATAGACGGCGATGTCTTTATAGAAATTTTCGGTGATGGTGGGTTGGGGGAGGGCGACGGAGCCTCCCCGGCTGCTGATGATGGTGTCGCTCCACACCACGCGCTGCATGGATTCTTCGGGTGTTATCCACGGACCGCCGCCAAGGGCAAACCCGTCGGAGAAATGGATGCCTATCTCCAGTCCCAGACTGTCGGCGATGCGGAACGCCGTGTCCATGCGTTTCCACCATTCCGGAGAAAGTTGGCGGGCTGTGCCCTCATATTGCGTGCCGTCGCTCACATCTTTGATGGGCATGAGGTAGCATCCGCCGATGCCCGCATCTTTCATGCCCTGGAGGTCGAGACGGATGCCCTCATCGCTCACGCAGCCATACATCCAGTACCAGAACGTCCAGGGCTTGGTGGTGTCGGTGGCTGATGCATGGAGACTGCAGAGGACGGCAAACAGGAGAAAGAGCGTCTTTTTCATTTCATTCAAGTCTCGCTTTCGCTTATTCAAACCGCAGTTCTGCGGAGTAGACATGCATTCCCGTTGCCCAATAGGGTTGGGCAGAGGGTCCGTTGAGGTCGGTGGTGTTCACCTTGTTGCGCACGGCGGGGATGGCCTCAAACAGTGAGAGACCGGTGGCTGGCAGTTCGTAGAGCAGGTGGTCGCGCCCGTCGCGTGGCTGATAGACACCGACGTAGAGTTTTTCGCCGGAACGTGGAAGGGTGGGCTGGATGCCGATTTTGCCTTCTGCGGTGTTCAACTGCATCCATCTCACGTGCGAGAAGTAGCCCTTGAACTCAGGATACTCAAACGACTCTCCTGGGATGGGGTCGTTGTAGTCGGTCTGCCAATAGCCATACTGCGGACCCTCGAGGCGGTTCTGCCACACGCGGTAGGGTCCGTTGCCCACCCATTGCTTGCTCTTCACCTGGGTCTCTGGATAATCGAAGGTGACGCCCATCATGTCGACCACACCGTAGAAAAGACAATTAGCAGTGAAGTGGATGCTGCCATCCTCATGGAATTTCCATACGACTTGCGTCAGACTGCCGTGGTCGTATTTGGCAGTCAACTGACCATTCTCAAAACTGAAACCGGCAAAACTGCCCTGGTCATCATACGTGGTGTACTGTGTCTTTTTCTTAAATGCCTCCTTGTCGTCATGGTTGAAGAAGCCATCCTGGGAGCGGTCGCTGCGCTTGACGGCGATAAAGCGCGGTCCGTTGCTGAGGGAGATGGTGCGCGAACCGATGCCCACTTTCTGCAGAAGCCCGTCTTTCTTGGAAAAGACGTAGGTCTTGTTGGCTGTGGTGACGGTGACGTCATCGGCTGTCTCCGTCATGGTGGCCGTTGTGGGAAGGGTGCACATGCCTGATGCTTTCTTCAGCGGTTGACTCCAGGTGAACACCTCTTGTCCAAATGGGTCGGTGGCAGTCACCTGCAACACGTCGCCCTCACCTTTGGGAATGTCCACATAGCCTTTGTCACCTGGTTTCAGGTCGGGCGACGGCAGGGTGCCTTGGCTGGCCACCTTCACCTCCGACTGTCCGATGGCTGGCATGTTGAGGTATTTGTAGGAGAAACGGCAGTCTTTCAGGTTGGTGAAGTCATAATGGTTGGTGAAGAAGATGGCATTGTCTCCCCATTCCAGTTGGATGGGACTCCACACTTCCTTGATGGTGTAGTATGACCCCTCCTTCTCGTGATGGGGACCCACGATGCCGTCGGAGGCGAAGTTGCCCACGCAGTCGATGAGACCGTCCATGTCGGTGCGCACCACACCTTGGTCGGCGAGGTCCCAGAGGAAGCCACCGGCGCAGCGTCGGTTCGACATCATCAGGTCCCAGTAGTCTTTCAGTCCGGCGCCGTGCCCTCCGTCATACAGGCCATGTAGGAATTCGGTGGGCATGAATATTTCCTTTTGCCGCATGAACTCCGCCGTCTCGCCCCATGAGCGGTAGTGCTTGGTCTCAAACCCGTTGCGGTTGGCCCAGGGATAGAGCACCACGCGTTTCTGGGGGTCGAATTTTTCAAAGAAGGGTTCCAGTTCGTAGTTGAAGCCACCTTCGTTGCCATTGCTCCAGAAAATGACCGACGGGTGGTTGACATCCCGTGTGACCATCTCCTCCACCAGTTGCTGACCGATGATGGTCTCGTGTGCCCAGTGCCATCCGCTCAGTTCGTTTTCCACATAGAGTCCCAATGAGTCGCAGGCATCCAGGAATTCGGGGTCGGCAGGGTAGTGCGACAGGCGTACGGCGTTCATGTTCATGCTCTTGATGAGGCGCACGTCCTCGATGTTCTTCGCCTTGGAGAGGGTGCGGCCGGTTTCCGGACGGAACGAGTGGCGGTTGACACCCTTGAAGATGACCCTTTTCCCGTTGATATATACTCCGTCGCTGGCGCGGTATTCGATGGTGCGGAAGCCGAATCGCTCGCGCTCCACATGGAGCGTCTTGCCTTGGCTGTCCTTCAGGGTGAAGACGGCGGTGTAGAGATGGGGGGTCTCTGCTGTCCACAGACGGGGAGATTTCACCATGAGGTCCACATGATGAAGGTCGGAGGCTCCGAGTGCCTTTCCCTTGCCGATGGCCTTGCCGTTGGCATCGAGAATCTCCACTTCGACAGAGGCTCCGTCAACGGCTCGGTTGAGAAACACATCGGCCTGGAAACGGCCATCCATTCCTGCGTCGATGGCGACACGGTTGATATTGCGTGATGGCTTGCTCACCACGAATACGGGACGGATGATGCCACCGAAATTCCAATAATCGGCACGACGCTCAGCCATGTTCACCTGCTCGTTCTCGCTCTCCTTGCTCACCTCCACCTCCAGGCGGTTCTTTTTCTTGCCGCAAAAGATGCGGTCGGAAACGTCATATTGGAAACGGTAGAAACCGCCGTGGTGCACGTTGCCGGCCTTCCTGCCGTTGATGGTCACGCGGGCATCGGTCATCGCTGCCTCGAAGACGAGGAAGATCTGCCTGCCGCTCCATGACTCGGGCAGGGAGAACTCATATTTGTACAAACCCTTCTCATCAGCGATGCCTTCGGGTTTGGCCTTGCCATAGAAACGCATTCCATATTGGTAAGTGCCGAAACCCTGCAGTTCCCAGCAGGAAGGCACACCGATCTTGGTCCATTTCCCGGCATTCCGCCCGTCGGTACATTGGAAGTCCCATTCCACCATGTCATCACAACCGGTGCCGCTCAGGTATTGCCGATGGGTTTGCACGTCGGATGGCTGTGCCATCATGGCCAGTGCGAATGTGGCCATCCCGATAGCAGAAAGAATCTTTTTCATAGGTTAAGTTTTTGCTGGCTTGTGCCTCTCGCGCACATACGCCTGTTGTTTATAAAGAAGACTCAATTGTCATGGTTATGTAACCAATTCATGTCCTGTAAGTCATGGTACCAATAATGTCACAGTAGGGACGCGACTTGTCTCGTCTGGAGAATCAAAAACTGTCCCTCTGATTCCCGGACAACAGTAACATTTCATTCACCATCTGTTAAATCTGGCTAAAACCAATAGTAATGTTTGGGTGGTATGGATAATTGGTTTATCTTTGCAAAAAACAAAAAGCAATAGGATTATGGAAACAACACCAGGCGTGAAGATTTCCCCAGTGGAAGCGTTGTGGGCTTTGTATCAAGCTCAGACAAAGAAAGTAAAAAAGATTTTTCGTAGGATGATTCTTGAAGAGGAACGGGAGGAGGAGGAGAGAGCTTTTCAAAAATATGTAGCCTCAACTTCTTTTCTTACACATGTGTCCAAGGTGAGGAAAGAATATCAGGAAGGGAAAACCACTACTTGCAACTCTTTGGAGGAAATAGAGGCTCATCTTGACTCATTATGATTTACAAAGTCGATTTTACATACGCTGCTGACAGGGTCATTCAAAAATGGAAGAAATCAAATCCAAGCCATTACAAGAAACTTGTAAAGACTATCAAGGATATTGCACTTCATCCAAGGGAAGGCATCGGTAAACCTGAAGCCCTCAAAGGAGGAAATGACATTACTTGGTCTAGGCACATCACAGCCCACGACAGGATTATCTATGACATTTATGATGACGTGGTGACTGTGCTAATTATTCAAGTAGGAGGCCATTACAAGGACAAATGAATCAATGGGGCAGGTTTTTGATACCTCCTCATCACTTTACTCCATGTACAAGTGTTTTCAGGGTATAGACGGATTTGGATGCAGTAATAAACAGGATATTGCGCTCTTTTCCGCCAAAACAAACGTTGGCTGTCCAGTCTTCGGGAATGGGGAAGTGTGCTATCTTCTGGCCATTCTTATCGAATACGGTCACACCGTCGCCTGTAAGATAGATGTTTCCTCTGTCATCGATTGTCATCCCGTCTGACCCCATATCGGCAAATACCTGCCGGTTAGACAGTGAGCCGTCTGGCTGGATGTCATATTTCAGGATCCTGTTTGCTTTTGCTTCCGCTACATACAGATATTTCCCGTCGGGAGTTCCGACAATACCATTGGGCTGGTTAAGCGTCGAGTCGAGCATGATGAGTCGCTCGCCTCCCGGAGCAAGATAATACAAGCCTTCCACAGGTTGCTGGCGCTCTGGACTGCGTGTCCAATAGTCTCTTTTAAAATATGGGTCAGTCAGATAATAACTTCCATCCTTCGATATCCAAACATCGTTGGGGCCGTTCAGCAACTTTTCGCGATAGTCGGTTATCAGTATCTTGGAATGACCAGAAGTATCGAAAGACCAAAGTTGGTTGTCCATGTCTGCACAGGCTATCAGGTTACCCTGGGCATCGAAGTACATCCCATTGGAGCGGCCGCTCTGATCAGTGAACAGCGTTATCTCTCCGGATTCGCAGTGCCAACGGTAAATCTTATTATTGGGTTGGTCTGTAAAGAAGACATCACCCTTTGCGTTGACCGCTGGTCCTTCTGTAAAACTATACGTATCAGAGACTCTTACAGGGGTTTCCCCTTCTGCAACGATATCATTCGACTGAGCCTGAGAACATGCACTCATTACATAAAGAAAAGTGCATGCCAGCATGAATAGTGAGTTTGAAAATTTTTCTCTCATCATTGATAATGCTATGTCCGTTATTTGCCGACTCGCTCTCCGTGGGCATAGACCACATTCATCCGTTCAACGGTGATCTTCTCCCATACATGCTCGGTCACGTAAATTTCGTTGGCGAGGTATTCGTCAAGTTCTTCGCGGTTCTGAAACTCCATAATGAGTACAGACCCTTTTAGTTTGCCTTCATCATCCAGCATACCTCCTGCTGCAATGAGATGTTCCTTCAATCTCTCCATCCCTTCCAAATGCAGGGGGCGTACCTCCATTCTCTTCTCCAGCATTCCTTCTCCATCGTAAGCGGTGATTACAAATTGTGCCATAATTTTTTTTATAAGTTTTTTTAGTAGGTGATAGTCTCTTGGTTCCTTCCTTGTCGCGCCACATCATCATAGATGGTGCTCTAAGAAAAGAAATTCCCCGAAAGTCACAGGCCTTCGGGGAATTTCTTTATCTTATTTGAAAAGCAGCGGGGCCAGTTCCTTCAGGCTACGGCGCCAGGTGAGGAACTCATGGCCTGTGTTGGGCGATACATAGCCGACGGCTTTCAGACCTGCTTCGTTGAGGGCCTTGACGCTCTCGTTGATGCCATCAGGTCTCTCTCGCGAGCCGCAACTTTCAAAAATGAGTTTGGGCTTCGGAGTGCTCTTGTCGTCGAGTTTCAGGTCGGCGGGCATATAGGTGCCACCGCTGAGCAGACCGTAGTAGCCAAAGACGGCGGGACGGCTCAGGGTGATGGCCTTGGTCTCCATGCCGCCCATCGACAGACCGGCCATGGCACGGCTCTCGCGGCGGGCGATGGTGTTGAAGTGTGTGTCGATGTAGGGCACCAGTTCGTCGACGAGCACCGTCTCGAAGGCTTTTGCCACGGCGCCGCGGTCACGGCCAGGGCCTCGTCCGCCCTCATTCGTCATGCCGTATGTCATCACGATGATGAACGGCGTCACCTTGCCCTCGGCTATCAGGTTGTCCATGATGAGGTTGGCATGTCCCTGGTTGCTCCATGCAGTCTCGTCCTCACCCCATCCGTGCTGCAGGTAGAGCACGGGGTATTTCTTCTTGTCCTTGCCGTAGGTGGGCGGTGTATAGACAAAGGCGCGGCGCACCTGCTGCGTGCTCTCGCTCCAGAAGAGCACTTGCTGTACGTTGCCGTGGGGCACATTCTTCATGGCGTAGAAGTCCTGGTCGTGGGCGGGAATCTCGATGCCGCTCTCCCAGCGTGTGGAACCGTAGTAGTTGAGGGTGCCGGGGTCGTTGACGGTGCCGCCGTCTACGGTCAGGTGGTAGTAGTGGAATCCCTCGTCCAGCGGACCTTCGGTCTGACCGGTGAACGAGCCGTCGTAGGCCTTCTTGAGTTTCGTGCCGCCACGTCCGCCCAGACCGAGGCTGACGGTAACTTCATCAGCATGGGGAATATCGATACGGAAACGGGCGTAGCCCTGCGAGTTGACCATTGGGAAGTCCTGACCGGGCTGGTTTTTCGGTGAGGGGACGAAGTCCTCCTTCACGCCTTCCAACTCAGGAAAAGCCAGTTCTGGTTTGAACGGAGCGCGCTGTGCCTGCGGACCTCGACGACCTTGGCCCAGACGACCTTGACCCTGAGGGCGCGGCGGACGGTTGGGCATCTTCCACAACGGAGCCTTCATGTCGTGGATATACTCGTAGGCCATTTTGGGCTTGTAGTCCACGTCGAAGGGCAGCGGATAGTTGTTCTGCCCGAGCCAGGAGTCACGGTCGCTGAGGTTCCAGAAGGTCACGCAGTCGATGACGTCCTTGTGCTTGCGGAATACGCGGAACACACGGGCATACTGGTCGGCAAGGTGTTGCTTCAGCGAGTCGGTGACGTTGGCGCCGTCGCGGCTGAAAGCCAACTGTCCGCCCATCTCAGTGTTGGCGCGGATGTCGAGTTCGGTGACGTGGATGTGATTGACCACCTGCTTGTAGAGCGTCAGCGCCTTGTCGATATCTTCCTCGCTGGGACCGTAGATGTTGTAATGGCCCTGCATACCGATGCCGTGGATAGGCACACCGGCATCCTTCATCTTCTTCACCATGTTGAAGATGCGTTGGCTCTTCACGGGGTCGCACTCGTTGTAGTCGTTGTAGAAGAGCAGCGCATTGGGGTCTGCAGCGTGGGCATACTCGAATGCCTTGGCAATGAACTCGTCACCGCAGAGTTTGTACATCACCGACTGGCGGTAGGGGTCCTGTGCGTTGGCATCATCGGTCATCGCCTCGTTCACCACGTCCCAGGCATAGACCACATCCTTATAGCGCGAGACAACGGCTTCGATATGGTTTTTCATGCGCTGGTAGAACACCTCTTTCGTGGGGTTGTCTTCGGTCATCCAACGGCCAATCTGAGAGTGCCACATCAGGCAGTGGCCACGCAACTTGATGCCGTTCTGGCGCGCGAAGTTGGCGATGCGGTCGGCACCCTCCCAGTTGAACTGTCCCTGCCTGGGCTCGGTGGGTTCGGGTTTCATGTCGTTCTCGGCAGTCATGCTGCTGAATTCTTTCTTGATGAGCGCCTGCTGCTCTGCGTTGGTCACATTTCGCTGGTTGACGGCCACGCCAATCAGGAAATAGTCTTTGTAGACGTCTTTCAGTCCCTGGGCAAACGTTGCTGCACATAAGGATAGCAGCACTGTAAGCACACTTAGTCTCTTCATTTTCATCTTCGTTTTAGGCATTAGGGTTTTGGAAATAATTGTTATTGTAGACAGATACTGTTTTGTTAGGCAAATATAGTGATAATTCAGAAAATTTGTTTATTATTGCAAAAAAATTAAGAATAATTGTGAAACGATTTGATGGTGGTATTTATTCAGCGAATCATCATTTGAGTCGCCTACGGCGAGAAATTTTAAGAAAATGTATAAGAAAATTATAAGAAAATATTTTTTTACCATTTTTTTATTCATTTTTTTATCATTTGACTTCCGCTTCGCACGTCGACCGTTGGTTCTGCCCGTCAGGGCACTCCAAATGATGATCGTTGGATCTGTAATGCACAAGACCCGCCCCCAGGCTGTTTTCATCCGTACAGATCATGTTTATTCTTCCTTATAGATGGTTTATTCATTAAAAAATACTATATTTGCACGATTGTTAGATTTCAATGATATTTGAAACTTCGCAGATAACTAAAACTATAACAGATATGAAAAGACTATTATCTATATTGGTGGTATTTCTCATTTCCACCGCAATTAAAGCACAGGGCACACAGAATTATTTGTTGGGTGATGTCAACAGGGACGGCAAAGTCACGGTTGCCGATGCGATGATGGTGGTGAACATCATCATGAATGGCTATACCTCTTTTTCAGTCAGTCCTACAGCCGTCTCCATACCTGCTGGAGGCACCGCTACGATTGATATCGAGGGCGGCTACAATGAATACGAGGTCACATCTTCCAATACCAATGTGGTCAAGGCTACGCTCAACGGTTCAACCATCACCCTCACTGCCGTGGCCAGCGGCGAGGCCAAAGTTATCGTCAAGGATGTGCTGACCATGAGGTATGTGGAAATCCCTGTCAAGGTGGGATATCCTTCATCTCCATCCTTTCTTGCCTGCCCCGATGACCACCATCCCCATCTGATTGATCTTGGTCTGCCCTCTGGCACAAAGTGGGCGTGCTGCAACGTGGATACGGACCATCCCGAGAACCATAGTCCCACCAACTACGGTGGCTACTACGCCTGGGGCGAGACAGAGACGAAAACGACTTATGAGCGTAGCAACTACATTCATTATGACGCTTCCCAAGAAACCTACCATGACCTCGGCAGTGACATCGCCGGTACGGAGTACGACGTGGCCCATGTGAAATGGGGCGGCAGTTGGGTGATGCCGTCAAAAGAGCAGCAAATCGAATTGATGGACAACTGCACCTACGAATGGACGACAGTGGACGGTGTCAATGGAGATAAGTTCACTAGTAATATCAACGGCAGTAGCATCTTCTTGCCGGCATCTGGCGAATACCTCTTAGATGATTTGGTCAGACCAGGAATAACAGGTGACTACTGGTCATCGACACAAGACTCGTTAGATTCGTCCAGAGTACCCCGCCTGCGTGTCTCTCAGACTAGTACTCGCGTGAACAAAATAGACCGCATTTATGGTCGGAGCGTCCGCCCGGTGGTCAGTAAATGAATGCATCCTTTCCCAACGCGGAAGACGCAATTTGAAGACGCAAACTGAACCCTTTTATGTGCAAGGGCAGACGCAGATTTTCAAGTTGTATTCAAGGCGAATTAATGTGAAATATGAAAAGAATATTCCTTGTCATCCTCAAGATCCTTGTTGGACTTTTGGGTTTTCTCATCCTTGCCATAGGTTTGTTGCTCATCTTGGCACGCTGCCATCCTGAACTTATACAACGATTCTTTGAGGAGAAGCCGGAATATATCAGTTTTTCCGCACTGCCGCATGACCGCGATTCCATGAAGGCAGATTTTGATGGCATTCACCAGATTGTGGCAGAGAATTACTCACTCTACCGTCAAAAAGGCATATCGATGGACTCTCTCTACGATGTCTATTCTGCCCGCTTGCGCGACTCGGTTAAGACCAGTGATGACTATGGTGTGATGCTCATGGAGTATTTTGCTGACTTACATTGCGGACACGCATGCGCATTTTTCAGCGGAGAACATTTTGGTGGGGCGGAGCCCCTCTATATTGAAGGACGTCTTTTCCTTGACCATCCAGGTGATTATATCCGCCAACATGGATTCCGCGACAAGGACGAAATCGTTGCCATCAACGGAAAGCCCATCCCCATCTGGATGGCTGATAACATACGGTATCATGAAGGCTCTACCGCTGCACAGAGGGCATTCAGAACAGCATCGGCTGCGCTCTCAAGTTATACCGACACTTTGCTGAACATCACCGTGGCTCGGGGTGGCGACACCATCTCAATACCGCTGCCGCTCCAAGCGAAAGGCTTCCCGAACCCCAACATTTGTGAGAGAAAGATCCTGCAGGACTCCATCGGTTATATTGCGATCAACACCATGAGGAACGGTATTGTAGAGGTGTTCGACAGCCTTTATCCGTCGGTCAAGAGCCTCCCTTATCTGATTGTAGATGTACGCAGAAACGGAGGTGGGAACAGCCTGAATGGGGAGAAACTTTGCGAATATCTGCTGAAACGAGAGAAAAAGCATTGCTTGTATGACAAAACTCTCACGCCTCGTGCTGATGCCTATCGTGGAAAGGTGTTCCTGCTTATTGATACACGGACATTCTCCGCTGCAGAGAGTTTTGCCATCGATCTTTGGGAGAGTGGCGAGGTCATCCTGGTGGGATGTCCTACGGGTGGAGATACAGGAAGCAGTCCTGAAACTTTCAAATCGCCAGCCGGGCTTTCTTTCCGGATTCCCCTGCGAGAACCTCGTCTATCACCTAAGGGTTTCCCATTGGAAGGTCGCGGGATACCTCCACATTACAAAGTGGCACAGACTGTGAAAGACTTCATGGCCGGGATTGACACACAGTTGGAATTTACACTCAGTTTGATTCAAAAGGGCAAGGATTAAAGGTAAAGATTTTTCAACACAGAGATACAGAGGTACAGAGATTTTTATGTGATTTTCAACGCAGTTACAGAGATTAAGGAATTAATGGGATATTATATGGTAATTATATGTTCATTCAACTTCCTCAAGTTCAAACTTATCTGAAATGAAGAGATGATCAAAAACCGCTTCGCTTCGGAAAAAAGAAGAAAAACTTTCTTGGATGATATTTGGCAAACGCTGATGCTTGAGATTTTTTTAAGTAGCGAGAGCAGAGCGATGCTTTGCATCAGCTATGCCGAGTCACGACAAAAAATCAGCGAAGGTAAAAAACGCCAAGGCGTTCGCAAAAAGGGGGAAAAAAGAGCCCTCTATGTAGGGTCAACGCCCCCCAACCCCCTCTAATCTTAGAGGGGGAGCCTGATTACTCCTGCTTCAGATGGCTGATTACTCTTGTTTCAGACGGCTGATTACTTTTGTTTCAGAAAAGCAATCAGGAGTGATGCTTTAATAATCTCTGTACCTTTGTAACTCTGTGTTGGAAAATAATTTATGAAAAATTCGTGGACATTCGTGGCTATTCGTGTGAAAGATTTTCTTGGCGTATAATTATCATGTAATGATCCATTTAATTTTCCCTTATTTTGAATCTCTATTGGTACTATCATGGAAAAATGCTATATTTGCACAATTGTAGGATCTCAATGATGTTTGATTACTTCACTGAAACCAAAACGATAACAATAATTGTAACAGATATGAGGAAACTATTATCCTTTTTTATGGTGATGCTCATGGCCCATACCACCTATGCTCAGAGTTCACAGAACTATTTATTGGGTGATGTCAACAAGGACGGCAGGGTCACAGTTGCCGATGCGATGATGGTGGTAAACATCATCATGAATGGCTACACCCCCTTCTCTGTCAATCCTACGGCAGTCACCATGTTTGCAGATGGTTCTGCTACGATTGATATCGAGGGCGGCTACAATGAATATGAGGTCACATCTTCCAACACCAAAGTGGTTAAGGCTACGCTCAGCGGCTCCACCATCACCCTCACTGCCGTGGCCATAGGCGAGGCCAAAGTGACTGTCAAGGATGTGCAGACGTTCCGCACCATCGAGATACCCGTCAAGGTGGAAACTCCATCCTACCTCGCCTGTCCAGATGATCATCATCCGCACCTGATTGACCTCGGCCTGCCATCCGGCACGAAGTGGGCATGCTGCAACGTAGACACGGACCATCCCGAGAACCAAAGCCCCACCAACTATGGCGGCTATTATGCCTGGGGCGAGATGAAGACAAAAGACACATATTACCTTGACAACTACATCCATTGCGACGGCTCATTAAGTACCTGCCACAACCTCGGCAACGACATCGCCGGCACGGAGTACGATGTGGCCCATGTGAAATGGGGCGGCTCATGGGTGATGCCGTCAAACGAGCAGCGAGACGAATTGGTCAACAACTGTACCTATGAATGGACGACGGTGGACGGAGTTAAAGGAGGCAAGTTCACAAGCAATAAGAACGGTGCGAGTATCTTCTTGCCTGCAGCGGGCGATCGCTCGGGCGACGACATCAATGACGCCAGCAGTTACGGCTACTACTGGTCATCGACGCGGCTCCCGGCACACATTGGCTACGCGTACTACCTCTACTTCTCTTCGGACGACGTCAACTTGGGCAGCATAGGCCACCGCTACTACGGTCGGAGCGTTCGCCCGGTCGCCAGATAGGTGCATCCTTGTCCCGCCCCCTCGCCCGCAAACCCACTTGGGGTGGTGGTGGGGCTCGAAAAATGTGAATGTGAGTGGAAACAATTGCCAAAATGCGGACATGCATAAAGCAAGTCCTTACGACTTCTATGACAATTTTGCACACGCCAAAGGGCATACATAAAGTAAGCCCCAACAGTGTTTGATGAGGTTGATTTTTAAAGGAGTTCTCGTTGTAGGAACTTTGCGGTGTAGCCCTTTCCGCTGCGTGCCACCTCCTCCGGAGTGCCGGTGACGACAACTTGTCCGCCGCCGCGGCCGCCGTCGGGCCCCATGTCGATGATGTGGTCGGCCAATTTGATGACATCCAGGTTGTGCTCAATGACGATGACGGTGTTGCCACGGGCAACCAGCCGTTGCAATACGTCCATGAGGATGCGTATATCCTCAAAGTGCAGGCCTGTGGTAGGCTCGTCGAGGATATACACCGTTTTCCCTGTGTCGCGCTTCGAAAGTTCGGTGGCCAACTTCACCCGCTGGCTCTCGCCGCCGGAGAGGGTGGTGGAAGGCTGACCGAGTTTGATATAGCCCAGTCCTACGTCCTGAATGGTCTTGACTTTGTGGAGGATGGCAGGCACATTCTCAAAATATTCCACGGCTTGGTTGATGGTCATGTCGAGGACATCGGCAATCGACTTACCCTTGAACCTCACCTCCAGTGTCTCACGGTTGTATCGCTTGCCGTGGCAAACCTCGCAGGGCACCATGACATCGGGCAGGAAGTTCATCTCGATGGTGCGGTAGCCATTGCCTCCGCAGGCCTCGCATCGGCCCCCCTTGACATTGAAAGAGAAACGGCCAGGTTTGTAGCCTCGTATCTTGGCTTCGGGAAGATTGACGAACAGGGAGCGGATGTCGCCGAACACACCCGTGTAGGTAGCGGGATTAGACCGAGGCGTGCGTCCGATGGGCGACTGGTCCACGTCCACCACCTTGTCCACATAGTGCAGTCCCTCGATGCTGTCGTAGGGCATGGGGTGCTTCAGCGAACGGTAGAAATGCTGCGAGAGGATGGGCTGCAGTGTCTCGTTGACGAGCGTGGACTTTCCCGAACCGCTCACGCCGGTCACCACAATCAGTTTTCCCAGCGGAAAATCCACATCGATGCCACGGAGGTTGTTGCCGCGCGCCCCGTGTATTCTGATGCTCTTGCCATTACCTTTGCGGCGGGTCTCAGGAACCGGAATCTGGCGCACTCCGTTTAGGTATTCGCTGGTGATGGTGGAATGGTTCAGCATGTTGCCCACCGTGCCCTGATAGACCACCTCACCACCTTTGCGGCCAGCCTTCGGGCCGATGTCGACGATGTAGTCGGAGGCGAGCATCATGTCTTTGTCGTGCTCCACCACGATGACGGTGTTGCCGATGTCGCGCAACTGCTTCAGACTACTGATGAGTTTCTCGTTGTCGCGTTGGTGGAGTCCGATGCTGGGCTCGTCGAGGATGTAAAGCACATTGACCAACTGGGAGCCTATCTGTGTGGCCAGTCGGATGCGCTGACTCTCGCCGCCGGAAAGTGATGCCGACTGTCGGTCAAGCGACAGGTAGTCGAGTCCCACGTCGAGCAGGAAGTCGATGCGGGTGCGTATCTCCTTGAGAATTTCAGTGGCAATCTTCTTTTCCTTGCTTCCCAGGTGCTGTTCGGCCTCATCGAGCCATTCACGCAACTGGCTGATGTCGAGATGGGAGGCCTCCGAGATGTTCTTGTCCCAGATGCGGAACGACAAAGACTCTCGGTTGAGGCGCTGTCCCTTGCACTCCGGGCATTGGCAGACCGCCAAGAACTGGTCCGCCCATTTCTGACCGCTGGCGCTGTCGTCGTTCTCCATCACCTGACGGAGGTATTTGATGACACCGTCGTAGTTGGTGAAATAATCGCTCGACGTGTGAACGAGTTCCTTGGCGATGCGCACGGAAGAGAGCGATCCGTAGAGAATTTCCCTGAGCGCCTCATCAGGCACCTCGCTCATAGGGGTCTTCACCGTGCAGTCATATTTTTGGAGGATGGCATCTATCTGCCAAAAAATCATTTGGTTGCGATATTTCCCCAGAGGGGTGATAGCCCCCTCGGCGATGGACAACCGCTTGTCGGGCATCACCTTGTCAAGGTCAATCTCATTGATATAGCCCAGTCCCTTGCAGTGCGGACAGGCACCCTCAGGTGAGTTGAACGAGAAGCGGTTGGGAGCCGGGTCGGCATAGGAGATGCCGGTGGTGGGGCACATCAGGCGTTTGGAGAAACTGCGCAGGCTGCTGTCCTCCTTGTCGAGAATCATCACCACACCCTCACCCTGGCGCATGGCGATTTCTACACTTCGGCGCAGCCGCTCGTCATCCTTGCTCTGCACCTTGAGTTTGTCGACGACCACCTCGATGTTGTGGTTCTTGTAGCGGTCCACCTTCATGCCGCGTGTGATTTCGGCTATCTCTCCGTCGACACGCACATAAAGGTATCCTTTGCGGCGCATGCTCTCAAACAGTTCGCGGTAATGTCCCTTTCGCTGTCTGACCAAGGGTGCGAGGATGTAGATGGGATGGTCGCCATAGCGGTCGAGGATCATCTGCTGTACACGCTCCTCGGTGTATTTCACCATCTCCTCACCGGTGTGGTAACTGTATGCCGTTCCGGCGCGGGCGTAGAGCAGTCGGAGGAAATCATAAATCTCTGTGGTGGTGCCCACGGTGGAGCGGGGGTTCTTGTTGGTGGTCTTCTGCTCGATGCTGATGACGGGACTCAGACCTGTGATCTTGTCCACATCCGGGCGCTCCATTCCCCCCAGGAAGTTGCGCGCGTATGCAGAGAATGTCTCGATGTACCGTCGCTGTCCCTCCGCGTAGATGGTGTCGAAGGCAAGGGACGACTTGCCCGAGCCTGAAAGACCGGTAATCACCGTCAGGCTGCCACGCGGGATCTCCACGTCGATGTTCTTCAGATTGTGAACCCTGGCTCCCCAGACATTGATTTTCTCGTCCTCTCGCTGCATAGTTTTGATGAATGGGTGCTTGTTGTTGCTTTGTCCGTGAGGTTATGGGTTGTTTGACGGTGCAGTGGACTCGTGCTCGCGGAATCCGCGCAGGAGGTTGACATCGCGCCTGATGTGGTATTTGCGTCCATCGGCCCCCTTGGCCTGCACATCGACATAATAGACACCCTCTTTCGCGTCGTGTCCGTTAAAAGTGCCGTCCCATCCGCCAGCGGGGTCGGTCCACTCATAAATTTTCTGTCCCCATCGGCTGAAGATGATGGCCCTGAACTCCACGAGGCTCTGATATTCCTTGGGTTTGTAGATGTCATTCCTATCGTCGCCATTGGGGGAGAATGCGTTGGGCATGGTGAGTTTGCTCTCGCTGATGGTGACACGGAGTGGTCCTAGGTCGTTCCAGTAATCCTGGGTGTAGGTGATGGAGTCATTGCCTTGTGTGAAGATGGCGTAACAGACGATTCTGTGAGAACCCGCCTGTGAGAAGGTGTATTCCGTGTCTTGCTCGTATCGGATCAGGTAGGGCTCATTTTGGGCATCGCCCTCCAATGAGAAACGCCATTCGTAGTACTCATTCCATGCCCCTGTGTTCTCGGGATTGGCTTGAAAGCGGCCCACGAGAGGAGCCGACCCCGAATAGTCGGTGCTCTGTTCTTCTTTTCCGTCCGAACTGATGTATGTGGCGGTGGGAGAGATGGTGGGTGTCTCATCGTCCTGAGCCATTGCGGTGAGGGCGAAGCAAACCAATATGGCGGATAAGGCAAGTTTTTTAGTCGTCATGTCATTCTGTTTTCTATCAAAACGCGAAGATACGAAAAATAGTTTGTCAGACAGCGTTCATTTTTCGTTTTTTTGGCATTTTTTAGCCGATGCCATATTTTTCCGCCATCCTGCGGTAGAAATCGCTCTGTGCGTCCATAGTGGTTGGCTGTGCAGAAGACAGCCTGTCGGAGAGTTCGCTGATGGCTTTCGTGATGGGGTGTCCCTGTGATTTCCTGATGGCGATGCACTGCTGCAGTTCGTATGCGGCACGCGACGGGTCGCGGTCGGCCAGCAGTTGGGCCAGTTGCTGGTGGTATCCAGAGCGGAACTGCTTCTGCCGTTGGTGAGTGATGGCCTGGCAGAGGAGTGCCGCCTTGTGTCCTGGGTCGTCGGTGAGTTGTGCGAGGTCGGCATAGAGCCAACTGTCATGGTAGCGGGTGAGCAGTTGCCGGTAGATGTTGGCGGCTTTCTCGCGCTCGTTCATGATGCTGTAGACCACCGCCATTTGTCGCTGGTGGTTTTTGTCGTATGGCCGCCGCCGAATGGCTTCTTGCAGCATAGGCATGATGATGAGGGCATTGTCGGCTGTGGGCTGTCGGCGCAGTTGGTGAAAAGCCTGGGTGAGCATCCGTTGGGCATTGGAGGGCAATGGGAATCTCCGTTTGTCCTCCGGCTCCCCCTCTTTAGAACTCGGAATGAATCCTTGCCAGTCGGCTTCGGTGAGATGTTGAGAGGCATAGTTGCCGATGAATGACAGGATGTCAAATCCCGGCACTTGTTCACCCAACAGTACGGCAGATCCCATGATGGCAGCATGTACTTTCCCATCCTTGTCATCGATGGAGGGTAGCACGCGCAGCAAGGCCTCAAACACTTTCCGTGCTTCAGTGTGCCGCTTCTCCCTCAGACGTTTGCGCAGGATGTCGCTGCCCGTCCAGAACATGGCGAGTGTGGTGTATTTGCCCTTGTGCACGGCATACATGGGGCGGATGGCCTCGTAAGCCTCCTCGATACGCCCCTGCTTCCGTAACTCAAAAATCTCCTTGACCGTCATATATCAATCTTCAATTTTCAATCTTCAATCTTCAATTTTCAATTTTCAATTTTCAATCTTCAATCTTCAATTTATTTCATCCACAGGTTGTGCATGATGAAGCCGTAGATGTCGGCTTGTTCCTCCAGCACCTTGGCCATGGGTTTGCCGCTGCCATGACCAGCCTTGGAGTCGATGCGGATGAGCACAGGATTGGTCCCCGTGTGACATTCCTGCAGGGTGGCGGCAAATTTGAAGGAGTGGGCAGGCACCACGCGGTCGTCGTGGTCGGCAGTGGTGACGAGGGTGGCGGGGTAGGCCGTGCCCGGTCGCAGGTTGTGTAGAGGAGAGTAGCCATGAAGATACTCAAACATCTCGCGGCTGTCGGCGCTGGTGCCATAGTCTCCGGCCCAGTTCCAGCCGATGGTGAAGAGATGGTAGCGCAGCATGTCCATCACGCCCACCTGTGGTATGGCCACCTTGAAGAGGTCGGGCCGCTGTGTCATACATGCTCCCACGAGCAGTCCGCCGTTGGAGCCACCCTGGATGGCCACTTTCTGACTGTTGGTGTATTTCTGTGCGATGAGCCATTCGGTGGCGGCGATGAAGTCATCGAAGACATTCTGCTTTTTCATCTTAGTGCCCGCCTGATGCCATTCCTCGCCATATTCGTTTCCACCGCGCAGGTTGACCATGGCATAGATGCCGCCGCGCTCGAGGAAGGGGATGCGCATGGCGGAGAACGACGGACTCAGACCGATGTTGAAACCACCGTAGCCATAGACGAGCACGGGGTTCTTGCCATTGCGCTTCAGTCCTTTTTTGTAGGTGATGAACATGGGGATGCGTGTGCCGTCCTTACTGTTGAAGAACACCTGCTCGCTCACAAAATTGTCTTGTTTGAAGTTGACCTTGGGAGCGGCATGGACCATGTGCCGGTCGGCATCGATGTCATATCGGTAGATGGTGCCGGGGATGGTGAATGAACTGAAAGCGTAGAAACATTCCTTCCGATCCTTGTCGCCGCTGAATGAGGCCGACCCCACTGATGGCAGTACGATCTCGCGGATGCGCTCTCCGGAGAGTTGGTGCAGGTAGGCGTGTGTGGAGGCATCCTTGCTGTAGCAGAGCAGCAGTTTTCCATCGATGATGTCGGCATTTTCAATCACATCGCTGGACTCTGTCACCACTTCTTTCCAATGGCTGATGCCTGGGTTATGGATGTCAGCCACCATCACTTTTGAGCGTGGTGCATGGTCGTTGGTCACGATATAGATTTTGTCTCCCACATTGTCGATGGGGGAATATGTGCAGTCCATATTGGAAGTCAACTGTATCATCTGTGAGTTGGGCACCCGGAGGTCGCGCACAAACAGGTTGTTGCCGTCGCCGGCTCCGCTCTCGAAGAGATACATGATGGTCTCCTCCTTGTTGACGGCCACTGTGTAGAAGCGCTTCGGTTCTGTCGGGTTCATATAGATGATGGGATCCTCAGACTGCGGCGTGCCGATGCGGTGATAATAAACCTTGTGTCCTTCGTTGACATTGGAGAACTCCTTGCCTTTCTCCGGCAGGTCGTAGGCGGAGTAATAGAACCCGTCGCCGTGCCATGCCGCTCCTGAGAACTTAGCCCATTCCACATGGTCGTCAAGCAGTTGTCCTGTCTCAGTGTCGAGCACATAGAATTCCTGCCAGTCCGACCCGCTTCGTGAGATGCTGTAGGCAGCGTATTTCCCGTTGTGTGAGAAATAGATGCCCTTGAGAGCCACGGTTCCGTCGCTGCTCAACTTGTTGGGGTCGAGGAACACGCGTGGAGTGCCGCCCAACTCGTCCATCACATACATCACGCTTTGGTTTTGCAAACCGTCGTTTTTGTAGAAATACCATTTTCCATACCGGTAGAAGGGGGCACTCACCTTCTCGTAGTTGGCCACCTGGCGGAGGCGGTCGATCAGTTTCTGTCTGCCGGGAATGGCTTGCAGGTAGGCATCGGTGATGGCATTCTCTGCCTTTACCCATGCGGCAGTCTGGGCGCTGGTGTCGTTTTCAAGCCAGCGGTAGGGGTCGGCCACCTTTGTGCCGAAATATTCGTCTACGGTGCCGTCCTTCGGGGTGGCGGGATAGGTGATTTTCTGTGCATGCATGGTCATGGCGCTGAGGATAATAGCGGTGAGGATGATGTTTTTCTTCATATTGTTCAAGTGTGTTTGTATTTTTATGGCAAAGGTAATGCATAGCGGGGGGATTGCAAAGAAAACAACACATTATTTTATGGTATTTGGTTGACTTTCTCAACACGGAGTTACAGAGGTACTGAGATTTTTATGTGATTGTCAACACAGAGTTACAGAGGTACAGAGATTAAAGAATTAATGGGATATGGTAATTATATGTTCATTCTGATTCCGCAAGTTGATACTTGTACGTAAAAGAAGAGATGATCAAAAACCGCTTCGCTTCGATAAAAAGAAGAAAAACATTTTTGGATGATATTTGGCAAACGCTGATGCTTGCAAAAAACGCCAAGGCGTTCGCAAAAAGGGTGAAAAAAGAGTCCTCTATGTAGGGTCAACGCCCCCCAACCCCCTCTAATCTTAGAGGGGGAGCCTGATTACTCCTGCTTCAGATGGCTGATTACTCTTGCTTCAGACGGCTGATTACTCTTGCTTCAGACGGCTGATGACTCCTGCTTCAGACGACTGATGACTCCTGCTTCAGACGGCTGATGACTCCTGCTTCAGAAAAGCAATCAGGAGTAATGCTTTAATAATCTCTGTACCTTTGTAACTCTGTGTTGGAAAATAATTTATGAAAAATTCGTGGACATTCGTGGTTATTCGTGTAAAAGTTCTTTTTGTCAAATAATTATCATGTAATGTTCCACTTAATTTTCCATTAATTCTGAAACACTATTGGAACTATCATGGAAAAATGCTATATTTGCACAATTGTAGGATCTCAATGATGCCTGATAACTTCGCTGAAACCAAAACGATAACTACAATTGTAACAGATATGAGAAAGTTATTATCCATTTTTATGGTGATGCTCATGGCCATTACAACCCATGCTCAGAACAACTACAAGTTGGGGGATTTCAACCGAGACGGGAGGGTCACTGTTGCCGATGCCATGATGGTGGTAAATGTCATCCTGAATGGTACACCTCCTCTCTTCGCCAACCAGACGTCCGTCACCATGTTCGCAGATGGCACTATCACGATTGGTATCGTGGACGGGCAAAATGAATATGAAGTCATATCTTCCAACACCAATGTGGTTACGGCGTCGCTCAGCGGTTCGGTCATCACCCTCACTGCTGTGGCCAACGGCGATGCTAAAGTGACTGTCAAGGATATGCAGACCATGAGATTTTTGGAGATACCGGTCCAGGTGGGATATCCGTCATCTCCATCCTACCTTGCCTGTCCCGATGACCACCATCCGCATCTGATAGACCTCGGTCTGCCCTCTGGTACGAAGTGGGCGTGCTGCAATGTGGACGGTGACCATCCTGAGAATCAAATTCCCACCAGTTTTGGTGGCTACTACGCCTGGGGTGAGACGGAAACCAAGATAAAGTATAGTTGGAGAAGTTACATCCATTGTGACGGTACCCAAGCAACCTACCACGACCTCGGCAGTGATATCGCCGGCACGCAGTACGACGTGGCCCATGTGAAATGGGGCGGCTCATGGGTGATGCCGTCAAAAGAGCAGCAAGACGAATTGATAAACAACTGCACTTCGACCTGGACAGCCCAAAACGGTGTTGATGGGCGATTATTCACAGGATCCAATGGTGCCAGCATTTTTTTGCCAGCGGAGGGCTGGCGTAACGAATATGGCCTCGTCTCTATATCGTCAGGTAATTATTGGTCGTCCACGCAGAACACGTCAGGTGCCTACGACATCAACTTCAATTCAGAAATAGCCCGCTTGAGCGCTGGCGGCCGCTATGTCGGTCAAAGTGTCCGTCCGGTTGTCGGGCCTGACAAAAATGATAATTGATAAACTTTGCTGATCATCGAAACTATACCAGATATGAAAAAGTTATTATCCATTTTTGTGTTGATGCTCATGGCTACCACCATCCATGCACAGAACTTACAGATCTATCTTTCGGGTGATGCCAACCGGGACGGAAAGGTTACTGTAGCCGATGTGATGATGGAGGTGAATCTCATCCTGAATGGTTACACCCCTTTCTCTGTCAGTCCGACGGCCGTCTCCATGTTCGTATATGGCACTGCCACGATTGATATCGCGGGCGGCTACAGTGAATACGAAGTCATATCATCCGACCCCGGTGTGGTTACGGCGACGCTCAACGGTTCGGTTGTCACTCTCACTGGCCTGACCATCGGCGAGGCCAAGGTGACCATTAAGGATTTGCTGACTATGAGGTTTGTAGAGGTTCTGGTCATGGTGGAATGTTATTCATCATCTCCATCTTATCGCGCCTGCCCCGATGACCATCACCCGCACCTGATTGACCTTGGGCTGCCCTCCGGCACGAAGTGGGCATGTTGCAACATGGATACGGACTTTCCTGAGTATCAAAGTCCCACCAACTATGGCGGCTACTACGCCTGGGGCGAGACAGAGACGAAAAGAACGCCGAGTTGGAACTATGACTGGAGAACATACATTCATTGTGACGACGGCTGGCAAGGAGGTTGCCACGACCTCGGCAGCGATATCGCCGGTACGGAGTATGATGTGGCCCATGTGAAGTGGGGCGGCTCATGGGTGATGCCGTCAAAAGAGCAGTTAGATGAATTGATAAACAACTGCACCTACGAAAGGACGACGGTGGATGGTGTCAATGGAGTAAAGTTCACCAGTAAGACCAATGATGCCAGCATCTTCTTGCCAACTGCGGGCAACTTAAGAAACACCAACCGTTTCAATCTTGGATCAAACGCATACTATTGGTTATCCACACAGTCCTCGTCGAAGTTGTACAACGCCTACTACTTCTTCAGTGATTCGAACGGCATGGATACGAAAGAAGACTACCGCTGCTATGGACGAAGTGTCCGCCCAGTAGTTAAAAAATAAATGTATCTCAAGGCTTTCAAGATTTTTCAACATAGAGTTACAGAGGTACAGAGATTAAAGAATTAATGGGATATTATATGGTAATTATATGTTCATTCTGATTCCGCAAGTTGATACTTGTCAGAAAAGGAGAGAAGATCAAAAACCGCTTCGCTTCGAAAAAAAGAAGAAAAACATTATTGGATGATATTTGGCAAACGCTGATGCTTGCTAAAAAACGCCAAGGCGTTCGCAAAAAGGGGTAAAAATGGGGTCCTCTATGTAGGGTCAACGCCCCCCAACCCCCTCTAATCTTAGAGGGGGAGCCTGATTACTCTTGTTTCAGATGCCTGATTACTCTTGTTTCTGACGGCTGATTACTCTTGTTTCAGAAAAGCAATCAGGAGTAATGCTTTAATAATCTCTGTACCTCTGTACCTTTTCTATGTTGCAATCCAAATAATTGGGTCATATTTTAGTGTTGTTTAACGGTTATATGTTCATTTTTGCACAGTTTTTCAGGTTTTTATACAAGGAATCCCCTGCCAGACACGTTCAACATGCCTGGAGAGTTGCGTAAGC